>Ga0208648_1000003_pt1 | contig 296967 bp, 260 predicted proteins | sample AntAceMetag02UKL_FD_184772 | JGI IMG/M metagenome (GOLD analysis project Ga0208648, IMG submission 184772) | Saline lake microbial communities from Ace Lake, Antarctica - Antarctic Ace Lake Metagenome 02UKL (SPAdes) (version 2) | ecosystem: Environmental > Aquatic > Non-marine Saline and... | reverse complement strand
GCGTATCTCCTTTGGTTGGGCTGCTGTCTCGCAACAACAAATCAACCAGATACGCCGCCAACCTTCAAATCGCCCAAACACCAGATTCAGTCATAGCTCCCAAAGCACTGCGATCAACACAGTTGCAAGCGTAATCAACAAACCCAGGACGTTCAGGCGCTTTGCTGTCACCGGGCTCATTTTGAACGGTTCCCGGACAATCGCGTCAATTGGAAATTGAGAACTGAAATAATAATCACGATCATGAACAGCACCACCGCTACGGCGGCTGCTCTGCCTCCCTGGTTGTTCTGGAAGGCACGCTGAAACACGTAATAAACCAGCACAAGATTATCGTTAGCTCTCCCTCCAGTCGAGAAAAGATAAACCTGATCGAATATCTTCATCTGCAGGATCAACTGAATAGTCAGCACAAGTGCGGTGACGGGCCAGATCAACGGCCAGGTGATATTTCGAAACCGTCGATAAACGACCGGAATTATCGAGTGAAGCCGCCTCATAGATTTCAGCCGGGATAGAACGTAAACCTGCCAAAAACAACAAAATTGAGAAGCCAGCCGTCCACCATATAGTGACGAATGCAACGGCGGGCATGAACCAGCCCGTCACCTTGAACACGGGCACGCGATCCATACCGATCAGGTCAAACAAATGCATGGCGATGCCGAACTGGAAATTCAGTGTCCAGTCCCACAAGCGATACACGACGGATACAGGCAGAATGTAAGGCAAAAAGAAGAGTGCAAGAACCAGAGCTTGCAGCCTGCCATTCAAACGACTCACACCGAGCGCTATTGCCAGTGCGACCAGTGTGCCTGGCACCACCGTCAGCACAACGAAATAGAAGGTATTCCATAAAGACGTGTTGAAACGTCGGTCGCGCCCCAGGCGTTCATAATTCTCGGTCCCAACCCAGTCACCAGCGCCAATCAGGGGCGCATCAGTGAAGCTGATCATGAACATTTTGATTGTGGGATAGATGAAAATAAGACCATAGATCGCCACGAAGGGCGAAATCAGAAGCAACGCCATAAGCGCCTCGCTACGCCTGTTTCTAAGCATGGTCTATGACACCCCCCGAACGTTTGTAGACGCTTCAGTATATCCAGGTCGCCTGGTTAGGGCGACCTGGAGTTTGAACTACATGTCGTTGAGTTCGAACTTAATCTCTTTAACAGCTTCAGCCGGATCCATTTCGCCATTCAATGTCGGAACGAAATAGGTCGACATCACGTCAAAGATCGGACCGGCAATACCTGCCAGCGGAGACTTCGGATCGAAGATCATATTCTGCGTGAGCGGTGAATAGGTAGCATTCGGCTCCATGGCCTTGTACTCGGCAGATTCGGTCACAGGACCATAGGCAGGAATATGGCCGGCAGTCGCCCAGAAAAGGGAGTTCTTGGAAATCCAGCTCATCACTTCGGCACCGCATCGTGCTTTGCATCGGTCATTTCCCGTCCCTTGTTGGCCGGGATTGCGAATGCGTGACTGTCAGCATAGGTCGAGGGATGATCGAATATGACCGGCAACTCAACCGCACCCCATTCGAAGAGATTTCCTTGAGCGTGCAAATCAGTCATGGTGGGTACTTCCCACACACCATTGATCATCATCGCCGCTTCACCCGAGGTGAAAAGCGCAACAGTGGCCGGATAATCCGTATAGGTCGACTGCAGCCCCTCTTTGGTCCACGTCTGCAGAACGTCAAGTGCATTCTGCAATTTGACTGCATTGTCACCGACGAGGAATTCGCCGTCGGTCATCAATTCACCGTCCTGCTGACCCATCAGCGAGTAGATCGTACGGAACATGAAGTTACCGTCAGCTGTCACGCTACCCAACGGAAACGTAATGCCGGCTTCCTTGAGAGCCTTCAGTGTTGCGGTGAAACCTTCACGGGAATCCAAACCTTTCGGCCGGCCATCATCGGTCAACAAACCAGCTTTACCCAGAACATCCTTGTTATAGTAGAGAACGATTGGATGGGTATCGAGTGGCACGGCATACTGCTTGCCATCAATGGTTACGGCATCCCAGGTGGAAGGGGCATAATCTGCCTCACTCAGGTCCATCTTCTGCCGGTCAGCCTCGGTGATCTCCGTCAGAATGCCCTGCTCCACAGCCAACGGAATGCGGCTTGCGTGGTAGGTCATGATGTCGGGTGCCTCGCCTACGGCAGCCGAAGTTTGCACTTTGGAGTAGAACGGCAAGCCCCATTCCAGAGTGGTAGCGTCAATCGTAATGTCACCTTCGTGCGCTGCGTTGAAATCTTCTATCATCTGCTTCATGCGCACACCGTCACCACCGGCCAGGAAGTCCCACCAGACGACGGTCTCCTCTGCGAGAGCGGCGGTTGTTACCATTGATGCGGCCAAGCAAACGCCCGCAGCCAAACTCTTGAATCTTAACATCTATTTTCCTCCCTGTTTAAATCCAGCCTTCTCCGGCTGCTGAACTAAAGTTGAATCCTGATCATTGAGTAAGAATAAGCTGGCACGGTGACGCTGAGTGAATTGCCATCCAGCCTGCCACCACTCACTGCTTCGGGTTTTACGTTGTCAGGATTGTCTTCGGTATTCTTCGCGTCCAGATCGTCATGTTTTATCAGTGTATGCTCAACGGACTTTGCAGTCCCAAACCCTTCAAGAGCCATGCTGATTTCAATCGGCTCCTCACCGTGCCGATTGATCGCGAAGAATGTCAGAGTTCCAGCATCAGCATCATGAACACCAGCAATGTCGAGATAGCTGACATTGGAGGCGACATCGGCATTGTAGGTTGCACAATCCACGTCAAGCCGCAGAGCCGTGCCGCGGCCGTGCCTGGAGGCAAACTGGAACGGATAGTAAATTGTCTGTTTCCATGCAGCACCACCCGGCGCCGTCATGATCGGCGCGATCACGTTCACAAGTTGCGCGATACACGCAATGTGAACAAGATCGGACCGCCGAATGAATGTGTTGAGTATGCAACCCACCTGCAGCACATCTTCGAAATTATAAATATCCTCAAGAAGCGCCGGGGCGTGCGGCCAGCCCCATTCTTTCATACGTTCAGTGTCTTGCTTACGCTCGTGATACCATACGTTCCACTCGTCGAATGAGATTTTGACGTCGTTTTTCGCGCGCTTCTTTGCCTTTACATAGTCGATCACGCCGCCAACGGTTCCAATATAGCGATCCAGCTTCTCGGAAAGTGCAAGATACTCGGCGGTGTTTTTCTCGTAATTTTCGAAATACATATGCAAGGAGATGTAATCGACCTGCTCATAGGATTGCTCGAGAACAGTCGCTTCCCATTGGGGGAAACTCGGCATCTCAGAGTGAGACGATCCGCATACTATCAACTCGAGTTTGTCGTCGAAAGCGCGCATAGCCTTCGCGGTTTCATTGGCCAGATGCCCATATTCCGCAGCACTCTTGTGACCGACCTGCCATGGGCCATCCATCTCATTTCCAAGGCACCAGAGCCGCACATCCCAGGGATCATTGCGCCCGTTCTTCTTACGCAGGTCTGACCAATAGCTGCCGCCGGGATGGTTGACATACTCAACGAAATTGCGCGCCGAATCGAGCCCGCGCGAGCCCAGATTGACGGCCAGCATCATTTCCGTATTCGCCGACTTTGCCCATTCTGCAAATTCGTGAATACCGACCTGGTTCGATTCCGATGTGTGCCAAGCAAGATCAAGGCGGGTGGGACGCTCGCTCTGGGGGCCGATCCCGTCTTCCCAATTATAAGCGGAGACAAAATTGCCCCCCGGATAGCGACAAACCGGGGTATCCAGATCGCGCACAAGATCGATGACGTCACGGCGCATGCCGTTCTTGTCGGCAGTAGGGTGACCAGGCTCGTAAATTCCCGTGTAGACCGCACGGCCAAGATGCTCCAGAAACGAGCCGTAAACCCGTTTGTCAATCTCCGCTATCGCAAAGCGTGCATGTGTCGTTACTCGTGCCCGCAATCGTCCCTCCCATACATAACACATATTCCGGTTTATACCGGCATTCCTGCATCAGTAAGCGTCAGACAGCATGCGACGTCAAGCCTCATTTGTTAAATAGTATGATTATTTGATCCAGCTTATATGATTATCTGATCCAGCTTAAATGAGAATGCGCAATACGATGTCCTGGTCATAATTTCCAAAGCCATGACCAAAAATGTTCATTCCACCCGGATGTTCGGCATCTTCTCGCACGCCGATCCGCATGCGAATGGAACGGTGCTGATCCAGATTTATGTCGTCAAGAGTTACATTTGAAATCTTGACGCCATCCACATAGCTCCCCTCGCCATTGATGCGCCAGTTCTTCAGCTTACCATATTGAGAGCCGGCGAGCTTCCACCAGGAAGGTGTATAAACACCGCGCTTGTCGCCGAAATCTCCCGGTGACGTCCATGTGCCAATAGCAATACCATTGACTTCCATGAAGATATCAGACGGCCAGTTGGATGATGTCCCTGGCACTTCTGAGCTCAGTTCCATCGAAAACTCGATTGCTGTCGGCTTGGATCTGTTAAGCTTGGAATTATTGGGGAATTGATACTCCACATAGCCGCGCGTGAACCACAACAGGCCAGCCTTCATCCGATCCGGTTCCAGAAACGTGTCGGGCACATCAAGAAGTCCGATGACCCCCTCAGCCGAACAAAGTCCGCATGGGCCGGTAATCTCGCATCCGGTGTATAGCCCCAGCGGCATCGCAACTTCGATCGCGCCATCGTCAGCGTTTGCAACTTCATCTCTAAAGCCGACCAGGATCTCGGTGAAAGCGGTACGGCAGACCTTTTGGCTGCCTTTGCGGGCCTTTCTGGTGTCCGTTGAGATCAGGCCCGCATCTTCAAGGATTTGCAGGTTAGACGAGACCGTTGATTGTGGAAGTCCGAGTTCTTCGGCAATTTGGTTGACGTTTTTCTCTTCCCCACCCCTCAAGAGTTTAAGAATTGAAACGCGTATCTCGCTAGCCAGCCCCTTGATGACGTCTGGGCGTTCAGCGGGGTCTATAACCAGAACTTTGGCACTCATTGTTATCCACCTGAGAAAACAGTTTCCGGTAAATATCAGACTTCATGATATGAATAAAGCGCCTCAGCAATTTTATTCTTGGCCTTTGTGCTGCACCTGGAAAATCAGGTTGCCAGCTTGTGTCAGCACACAGATCAACCCGACCTGCGTCACGCGAGACCCAACCACCTGCAGTATGAAGAGAAATTTGGTCGCGGATGAGGAATTTCCCGCCTCCGACACGCGGATTATTGATACTGATACAGGCATAATGAAATCACCAGATTGGGAACCCAATGTCAAATCCATGTGAAAACTGGGTATCTGGAAAACTATTGCTCCGGTTGGCTTGGTCTTTCGCTAAGGCCCTTTGCTCTCAATCCAGATCCAATTCATCGCCCCGTAACCGCCCATACCAGCAGGGGCTTTTCCAGGCAGCTGCGTAAAGACAAGGCAACGAAATCGGGAAAAACATTCAAGCCGCTATCTCCCGCCCTTACAGCACAGGGAGAAAGCGCCACGCGGCTTAGAGCATATCTGGCTTGGAACGAGGCTAAAATCATTCCCGGACCAGCATGATCCTGACAAAAAAACAACTGGCAGAGTGAATCAATGAAAGCCAGACACGCTCTAAAACCTCAAGGTGTGCTGTCGTATTCGATTCAGGTGAGACGCTCATTTAAAACGAGGGAGCAGGCTCCCCTTTCACCAAAAACTGAAAGAATGAAATGGACAATTGGGCAGACAGGGCTGGTCCAAAGCGACGCAGCCCACACCCGATGTCAAATATTCAGCCCGTGTAACCAAGGCTCTTTGAGATCGAATCGGCGGCGGCCTTTACACGCGGCACGAGCTTGCCATCAATATCCAAACCCTCAAACGCCGATGTAGGCCCGGAAATATCAATGGCAGCCGCAATGCAGCCGGTGTCATCGAATATGGGCGCACTGATAGAGTAGCCGCCCTTTGCCACTATTCCCTTGCTGACCACATAGCCGGCAGCACCTGCTTTAGAAACGCAATCAACGATTTCGTTAACCGTCGCGGGCGTCAGCTCCGTGAGCTTCGTGAGTTCGGCATCCTTGAACTTGTTGACAAGTTCGCGGACCGGATAGTTCGACAGCATCAGCCAGCCAAGGGGCGAGGCATAGGCCGGCCTGCGGGTGCCCACATTCACATTGCTGATATATCCGGATTTTGACTGAATACATTCCAGAAACAGGACTTCATCTTTTTCCAGAATTGCCAGGTGGCTGGAAATTCCGGTTTCGTCGCGCAACCTTGCCATCTCGGGTCGAGCAATTTCAATAATGTCCTGCGATGCAAGAAAAGAAAAACCCAGGCTCAGCACACGCGCACCAAGACTGAAGGTACGATTATCGTCGGGGCTGGCGACAAAACCCATATCGTTGAGCGTATAGATCAACCGGAATGCCGAAGACCGGCTGACGCCGATAGCGCGACCGACTTCACTCACGGTCATGGGTTTTTCATTTTTGGCGATGACTTCCAGAACACGCAAGCCGCGAAAAAGGCCCGGCACGAAATAGGTGCCATGGTTCTTGTGTTTTTCCTGAACCTGTTTGTCCACGTGGGTTTAACTCTCACTTCTGGCTTTATATTTGCCCCTAGCGATAAAGCTGCTTGCGGCAAAACGCAATGTCAGCTTGCGTCCCCTGCCCTGCCTGGCAATCCCGGCGCATTGAATGCGGCGGTTGATGCGTGGCGTGCAGGCTCATGGGAAGTCAACAAGGTCACGGCGTTCTCAACAATTCAGGTTGATGGTTTGCCTTGTCGCGTATCGCGGAATAATAGCAGGCCAATGAACCCAGTATACCAGCGCCAAGCCAGACGACACCCTGCGACGCATCACCAATCGTTGCGTAAAACAGAAGACCCGCAGTGAGAAGCAACGCGACGCGGGTACGCATGCTCAGTGCCCAATGATAATATCCGACCGTCGCAACGGGGATAAGCGCGAACATCACCATGCCGATCGCGAAATCAAAAGCAACCTCGTACCAATCAGGACTAAGCAAGCTGGAGAAAGCGAACATGAAGGGAATGATGTAGAGCGCTTTGGCGATCTTCACACATTCCCAACCGGTTCGCATTGGCGGTGCGTCAGCAATCCGCGCACCGACAAAAGCCGTCATGCATATCGGCGGCGTGATGGTGCTGTCCTGGGCGAACCAGAAAATGATCAGGTGGGCGGCCAATACGGAAATGCCCATATCCTGTAGCGCGCCGGCTCCCAATGCCGCGATAATGACGTAGGATGCCGTTACCGGAAGGCCCATACCCACCACGTAAGACAGCAATGCAATAAGGATAATCGCCAACACCGATGACCCGCCTGAATAGGTCAGGATGATGGATGTCACCTTGTTGAGAAGACCCGTGTGCACGGTAACCGCGTAGATGAGCGCGGCGCTTGCCAGAAGTGCCGAGATCGTGACGGCGACGCGCGCGCCTGCCTCAAGCGCTGTCAGCAACTGCGAAAGACTGAGCCTTGAACTCCTGCGTATGAAAGTGATCAGAATTGTCAGCAGCACACAGGCCGCACTGGCAAAAAACGGCGTAAAATTCAACAGCAGCAAGGCTATGAGAATAATCACCGGAATGAAAACATGGCCACCTTGCAAAATGACGCTCAGCAGCCGTGGCAGTTCACTTTTTGGCAGCCCTTGCATCCCGCGTTTTGCAGCAATTGTATCGGCATAAAAATATATGGCCGCAAAGTAGAGCAGCGCAGGCGCAATCGAATAGGTCAGAATGGTCACCAGCGGCACATCGGCCAGGCTGGCCATGATGAAAACGCCGGTACCCATCAATGGCGGCATGAGACCGCCACCAACCGAGGAGACGACCTCGATCGCAGCTGCCTCGTAATTCCTGAAACCAAGCCGCTTCATCATCGGAATGGTCATTGTGCCGGTTGTGGAGACATTGGAGATGGAACTGCCCGATAGCATACCCATCAACGCGCTCGACACGACGGCAACCTTTGCAGGCCCACCGCGCCGGTGGCCCGCAACCGATGACGCGAGATCGGTAAAAACCCTGTCACCACCAGAGATGCGCAAAAACACGCCAAACAGCAAAAATGTGAAAATGAATGTCGCCATGATGCCGGTGATGAAATTGAACATTCCCTCGGCATCCATGTACATTGTTTCGATAAAGTCTGGCAGCGAAAGGCCGCCATGTTCCAGTATGCCGGGCCAATAGGGCCCAGTCAGCGCATAGGATATGAAAATCAAATTCAGCACGACGATTGTGGCGCCAACCGTACGCCGCGTTGCCTCGAAAATCGTGACCAGGGCGATTGCCCCGAAAATCAGGTCGGTCGTGGGGATTGGGTCATAACCAACAAAGCGATCCAACCAATCATCAGCTCTGTAAATGGCCCAGCCGAACGCTGCAGCGGCACCGCTTGCCAATATCCAATCCAATATTGTGGGCCTTGACGTCAATCGGGACTTGAGAGCGGGATAAAGCAGCATGGTCAGTGGCACCATGAACATCAGGTGCATGCCGCGCATGCGCACCTCACCCGGGGTAATGGTGAAAGCAAAATACAATGTGGCCAGTGTAATTTCGATGCAGAGAACACTGACAAGCAACCTTGTAGCGCCGGTTAGTTGTCGTTGCTCGGGGGGAAACACATTGAGTCGCAGGGACTGCGTTGCCTGATAAAAACTTGCTAACATCGCTTTTCAACACTCGCCAAATGGGGGCGATGACTGGCATCGCCCCAACACGTCCGGTTCAACCTGGCTTACATCCAGCCGCGCTCTTTGTAGTATTTGACAGCACCGGCATGCGTTGGAATTGGATGTCCGATTGGCAAATCAGTGGGCTTCCAACTTTTGAATCCACCATAGGCGGCAATGAGCCGATCATGATTTTCAGCCATGTCCTTGACCATGTTATAGACGATTTCATCGTCCATATCAGCGGTTGTGAAGATAACGGTTGAAAGATTCAACGATTTCACCGGCTCGGATTGTCCATCATAGGTACCGACGGGAATGTCAAATGGCACATAGCCCCACTTGTTGACCATTGTTTCACGAACATGATCAGGCAGCGACAGCACGCGGCCGTTTCTGGCTGACATTGCCTGCGTCAGATCGCCGGAGTTCATGCCAACAGTATTGGTATAAATATCCAACTGACGGTTTTGAAACGCATCCACCTGACCCTGCTGCGCGCCCTCGAATACATTGCTGCCCGATGCCGACAAATCATCATAGCTGAAACCATAGGATTGCAGAATCTTCTCGATCGCAAAGTTGTTTGATGAGCCTTTTTGACCGACACCAATATTGATTTTTCCACCATCGCCGAGCTTGTCAAACACATCATCGTCAACATTGTCGGCCAAAACGATATGCACAGTATTTGCCACGATATTTGCAACCATACGCAAATTTTCGAAGCCTTCCCTTTCATAGATTTCGTTTTTCCCTTCATAAGCCAACTTCAAGAACGGGCCATATGAAAGCCCGAACTGCGCCTTGCCTGCCCCAACCGCCAACGGATTGCCGATTGCTCCCTTGCCGGGGATTGTGGTTACCGGCTGGCCATCATAATGCGCGTTGACCATTTCGGAAATCACCGCAGCCGTCGGATACCATGTGCCGGTGGGGCCGCCGGAAATAAAAGAAACAGCTTTATGCTCCTGTGCGATCGCCGCTCCGCTGATACCGAGCATTGCGCCCGCAACAGCGGCGCCCAACACAGTCAGCGTACTTCTCTTCTTGAAATCCATCTTACCAATTCCCTCCTTATTGCGCGCGCGAACTCACCTTCGCGTCACTACAGTCATTATGCAAGATATGTTTTGCATGTCAAACAATGTTTTGCATTCAATCAAAAACGCCCGCAATCAACCCGGATAACCTCGCCCGTGATGCTCGACGAGCCATTGCTTGCGAGAAACAGCGCGGCGCTGGCCACTTCTTCAGGCGCGACCCATCTCCTGAGCGCTGCAACGCTGGTATAGTTCTCCGCGACAATTTCCTCGACTGAACGCCCTTCGGATTTTGCCCTCTTTTCAAGCAAGCGATCCATAAGCTCACCGGAAACCGCGCCGGGTGCGAGTGCATTCACCCGAACGCCCGCGGGACCGACCTCACGGGCCAGGGCTTCGGTCATCCCGACGATTGCAAATTTGGTCGCTGAATAGGCCGATCTTTGCGGATAGCCTTTCAAGCCCATCAGCGACGTCATGTTGATGATGGATCCGGATTTACGTGCGGACATTCTTGCGGCAGCCTGCTGCATGCAATTCAACGCACCGAACAGGTTGAGCTCAACGCATTCGCGAAACTGGCCCATGTCCATATCGGCAACATCCATAACCGGACCGCTCATGCCTGCATTGTTGACCAGAACATCGACCTGACCGAACGCACTCTCTGCAATATCAAACATGTCGTTTACCTGATCTGCTTTGGTGACGTCGCAGATATGTGCAGTGATATTGTCGTTGCCGTTCGCGACGGATTGAAGTGTGGAGCCTGTCCGCCCGGCAACCATTACCCGGGCACCCTGTCGGGCAAATAACGCTGCAATGGCTGCACCAATGCCTGTGCCACCGCCGGTCACTATTGTACCCAGACCCTTCAGTTGCATGTTGTCACTCATCATTTCATCCTAGTTTTGCTGAAAATTTCGCGCCGGATCGAACAGCGGCAATTCGGGTTCGACTCCCGCCACATAATCACCCATCAGTTGGCCCAGATAGGGTCCGATCGTGTAGCCGCCGCGGACACACCCAAGAACATAGGCATCTTGATATCCGGGCAGTTTGCCCGCCAGGGGAAAGAAGTCCGGTACATTGGCTTCATAGCCCGTCCAGCTCCTGAGAATGCGGGCGCCGCCGAGTGCGGGCAAGACATGTTGCGCCAGCCTCAGATTGTGCAGGAGGTTAGGCGCAACTACGCTCCCTCGACCGGCGTCCGGACTTCCAACCCCCTGCCACCCGCCACCGATCAACACTGTGCCGTTCGGTTTCTGCTTCATCGTCAGAAGGCCTGTTGCGTGCCCAATGACTGTCGTCATCAAGTCCGGCATACGTTCGGTCACAGAAACGGTATTCACCCGCGCATTGATGGGCAGATCAACATCCAGCATCAATGCCGCACTCTTCAGCCACGCGCCGCAGGCGAGCAATAACCGGCGCCCGCGATACGTGTTCCGGCCGGCTGTGATTTCAAATCCGGAATCGTGCTCAATCCTGGTGACCTGCTGTTGCTCGAAAACATCCACGCCAGCTTCCATCAGACACTGCCGATAAAAATCTCCTGTCAAACTGGAGTTGGAATAACCGTCTTCGCCGCACCAACTGGCGGCCATGACATCACCGGTGATGCCCGGTTCGACTTTTTCCAGCTCCGCCTTCGACAGAAACGCAATCGGCGCGCCCGCTTCCCGCTTCAATTTCATGCGGGTGCAAAGCAGTTCCGCTTCCTGCTGCGTGAATGCCAATGTCAACCCGCCAGATCGCACGAAGCCAACCCGGTCACCAAACCGGGCCCACAGATCGTGACCGCGCAGGGCGTATTGCATGAGATCGACGCGTTTGATCTGAAGGCTCAGCGTTCCGGCGTTTACGCCGGAGGCGCCCTGCCCCAGCGCCGCGCGCTCCACCACTGCCACCCGCAAGCCGTGCTCCGCAAGCCGCAACGCCGAAGCGCATCCCATGATACCACCGCCAACGATCACGATGTCATAGGGGGACCTGCTCATAGCGGCGACGGCTTTGACAAGGGCAGATCTTCATATTTGAAGTCTTTGGAAATATCGGCAAGCGGCAGCGGCCTGAAGGGCGTTCGGCAGGAAGCCGGCGCGATGTCATGCAGCGGTTTGTTCAACCTGACCGAGAGCATCCTGCCTGCTGCATCAGAACAAAAACGCCCGCCACAGGGGCCCATGCCGCATCTGGTAACAGATTTCAAACCATCAAGCGTGTGGTTGCCGGCGTTGATTGCCGCGTCCAACTGACCTGCAGTCACATCCTCACATCGGCAGAAAATATCGTCATCCGCAAAGTCTGTGAACAGGCCGGGCTTCGGCTTCGTCAATGCGTTCATCGCTCGTCCGAGCTGTGCTGCAATCGTGTATTCAGCGGCATTGTACAGTTTTCGGGCTGCTCCGCTTTTGGAACTGAGTCCCTTGATCTGTGCGATTCTCTCACAAGCCGAAATCGCATGGGATTGTGCCGCCAACGCACCGGACACGCCCGCAGCATCGCCCACGATGTAAAGATTGGTTCTGGAGGTCAGACCAAACCGGTCGACAATGGGTCGCCAATAGCCCTGCTGCTTGTCGAATTGAAGTTCAACACCCAGATGTTGCGCATATTCATTGGCAGGGGTGAGTCCAAACCCCATGCAAACCGCATCGGCATCAAAGGAGGATATCCTTTTTTGCGTGCGCTTCCATTGACGATCGACCTGACCGACCCGAACTTGCTGCACCTTGCCATTGCCTGTGATACCGTAAACTCCGCAACCGCTCAGATAGGGTATTCCATGCCACAGGACCTCACGCAACCAACCCAGCCCCAGCAACGCCTGGTCAGGGCGTAGAGCCAAATTGAAAGCCCACAACAGCCAATCCGATGGTCGGTTGCAATCCACGATCGCTGCAATGGTTCCGCCGCGCGAGATGATTTCATGCGCCGCCACGAAGAGCAGCGGTCCCGCACCGGCGAGAACGATCTGTTTGCCAGGCAGCAGGTCCTGACCTTTCATCAAAGCCGTTGATGCGGCCAAACCCATCACCCCCGGCAATGTCCAACCGGATATCGGCACGACCCGTTCCTGCGCACCGGTCGCAAGGATCAATATGTCGGCACATATGGTCTGCGCCTTTTCATCTTTGGTCAGCGAACATACATATTGATCGTCATGCGCTTCGATATGCCATACGCGCGCCTCGAAAAATTCGGTCACATTCTCACCCGCCAACGCATGGCGCAGCTTTTCGCCCACACCGGGTCGCGGAAATTTTCTGTCCGTTGCGTCGCGAAAAACCTGCGGAGCCCGCCAAACCTGACCGCCTGCAGCGCGATTTTCATCAATCAAGGCGACCTTCAGCCCGAGACGCGACACTTCCATTGCCGCGACCGCGCCGGCGGGACCTGCGCCTATCACAACGACATCGAACAAAAGCGGATCTTCAGCCATAGTCCACGACGCTCACCACCTGGCCTTCGCGTGCCGGAGTTCTGCAGGCTTCAAGCCGTTTGCCGTCAATGTCCACCAGGCACTCCTGACAGATACCCATCCAGCAAAAGGCTCCACGCGCACCGCCGCCGACGGGTGAGGACCGCAGTTCCACCACGCCGCACCGCAACAGAGCCGCAGCAATGGATTCGCCCTCAAAAGCTCCGTAGCTTATGCCCCTGAATGTAAAATTGAACATCGTTTGACCCGTTGCACGCACGAGTGATCTCCCGAACTTACTGCAGCTCTATAGAGCGCATGGCCAAGGCAATTTCAGAGCGTTCGCTTGCTGAAAGCGGCAAAACCGGATCACGCGGAAATCCGGCAGGCAGTCCCTTGATTTCCAGCGCCGCCTTGAACGAAGATGGCCAGGTGCCCGTTCCCATCAGCAACTCGTATATTTTGGTGAGTTTCATATGTGTACGTATGTACTCGTCATCTGGAGCGCCGCTTGCCAGTTGAACAATCTTGCGAGCGGTGCCATCCAGAAGCTCCGGTCCCGTTGCAATGAAGCCTTTTGCCCCCAGCGCCATCGCCGGCAGGATATAGTGGCATGGCCCCACCATTATGGACATGCGATTCGCAAAGCGTTCCAACAAATGCGTGTGATGGAAAAAATCCCTGTGGCTTTCCTTTATGCCGATAACATTTGAAACGCCCATAATGGCCTCAATATCGTCGAGGCTCAAAGAATACCCGACCCGTCGCGGCGAATTGTAGATGAGCAAGGGCAGGCCGACACGGTCATGAACTTCGCTGAACCGCCTCAGTATCTCATCGCGGGAACCGCGCAGCACATAGGTGGGCGGCATCATCAGCAAAGCATCTGCACCATTGTTCTTCGCTGCAAGCGCATAGTCGATGCTGGATGACAAGGTTGGTGCGGAACATCCGGCAACCACAGGCAGATCGGCATTCATGCTCGCGCGCGCCTTTTCGACCAGCACCCCGCGCTCAGACGCGTCAAGCGCCCAGCTTTCGCCATTGTCACCAGCAACGCAAATCCCATCAGCACCCGAACTCACCAGCCACTTGACCATCACCGCAAAGTCGTCGATCAGAATATTCCCGTCAGCGTCAAAGGGCGTTGCAACCGCGGGGAAAAATCCATGGATTTGTTGTTTTGTAATCTTGTTCATCAAGAAGCCCAATTGTCCTTTCGACAAATAAATATTTCAGCATTTTGCGCCTCCACAATGTAGAGATTATCGTACGCGTCAAACGCTACGGATGTGGTGGAGGTGCCACGATCGGTATCGATCCGCGCAACCAGATCGCCGACAGGACTGTAAACATAAGCGCGCCCCGCCTGCGCCTGCGCGACGGCGAGGTGACCATCGCTGGAGACCGCAAGGCCATCGGGCCCCAATCCGCCGGAAAGCCGGATAAAACGGCCAACCATCGGCGGTTTTTCTGCGCCGTTTGTTTTCATTTTCCAGATTGCATTGTCGCGCGTCATCGCGACAAAAAGCGATTTGCCATCCGGCGAAAGGGCAATGCCATTGGGATAGGGCAACCTGTCCAGCAGGAGTTCCGGCGGTTGCCCCATAACACCGGAGAAAAGCTGCCCATAGGGAGCCGACAGACTTGAGCGTCCGCTATCCGTCACCCAATAGTGATTGTCATGGGCTACAATATCCGACAAACCATGAAACGCACTGGACCGCTCCGCCCCGGGCAATGGCGAGATGGTCCCTGCCCCGGGATCAAAGGCCAATAGTCCCTTGGAATAATCAGGCACCATAACAAGGCGATCAGAGATAACCTTTGCGGCGTGTGGCTCCCCATCATATTGGAAGCGCAGCGTCCATTTGCCCCTGGGGTCAACGCTGAAAAGTTTTCCATAGGCTACATCCGCAAGCCAAAGGTCCCCCACGCTGTCAAAAGACGGACCTTCGATAAAGGAGTCCATGTGCTCCCCCGGCCGTGTCATTTTCGCCCATGCGCTCTGATCGCCATGGTGCAGCAACTCTTTGGGCGCGGCGGAAAAAAGATCCGCTGTCAGCGGCGTGACGGTCAACATGATACGACCACCCCGGCTTCTAAAAGTTCCGAAATTTCATTTTGCGACAGACCGAATTGGGCCAGAACGGGCAGCGTGTCCTGTCCAATCTGCCCAGGGGCAGTGTGCAAATCGGGTCCACCCGCATCAAAGGAAAACGCCGAACCACATGCGGTAAACCGCGCACCATCCCCATCCGTGACACTGGAAAATGGGCCGCCTTTCCAGCCGGAAACGGTTTCAATGGCTTCTTCCAAAGTTGAGACAACTTCGACAGGCACATCGATCTTTCGCAATTGGTCGACCCAACTTTGCGCCGACTGCTGCGCAAAAGATGCCGATAGTTTTTCACGCATCAGCGCAGCATGCGCCCAGATCTGAGGCCAGTCGCCATAGGCCGCGATCTCGCGATCGCCAAGGAGAGTCCACAAACGCTTATGCTGTGCGAAAGTGAAGGCGCCGATGACAATGTCCCGGTCCTTGGTCTTGTAGCAGCCAAGATTGGGCTCGCCTGGCGCCGGTATCGCGTTTTCCGCATTCACCCGGCTACTGATTTCGGGTGCCATCGCCTGAAGCGCACTGCCCAGCATCGAGCAGTCAATCAGCGCACCTGTTCTTTCGCGTTGCCACCGGAACAGCGCCGAAGATATGGCAAGCGCGGCATTTTGCCCGGTCATGATATCGACAATCGATGCGCCCGTTTTCCGACCGCCCGTACTGTCCATAATACCGCTTAGCGCTTGAATTACATTGTCATAGGCCGGCAAATGTGACCGATCATTGCCCTGTCCAAATCCGCTGATCGCACAATAGATGATCTGAGGATTCACCGCTGTGATCTCCGCATATCCGAGACCCAGACCGTCGAGTTTCTGCTGCCGAAAATTATGGACAAACACCTGGCACTGCGCCACGAGCCTTTTGAGCAATGTGACGCCGGCCTTCGTTTTCAGATTGATTGAAACATTCTTTTTGTTTCCCCCGAGAGAAGCATAGGTCAGTCCCATGTCACGGGCGTTGGCATCCGCGTCCAGACCACGCCCGCGTGTAATATCCGGGGATGCCGGATCCTCAACCTTGAAAATTTCCGCCCCGAGCAACCCCAATTGGTAGGTGCAAAATGGACCCGCGAGCACATGGGTCAAATCAAGGACGCGTATCCCATCAAATGGTTGAGCCATGTATCCTCCCTAATTGTTTTAATCCTTGCACCGAAACAAAACTCAAGTTCATCGGGCTTCAACTAACATTTTGTGTTTTACATATCAACCTACCGTTTGTATACAAACTATTTACAAAAACGCGGGTAAGAAAAACATGACTTCAGTCCTCCATCGCAATCTCAATTCGGAACTGGCAACCGCCGTTTCCGGCCAGGGCGTCTACCTGACTGACCAGGACAATCGTCAATATATAGACGCTTCAGGTGGGGCGGCCGTCTCGTGCCTGGGACACAACAATGGTTATGTTAACGAAAAAATTCGCCAGCAGTTGGAAAAGGTGGCCTTCGCCCACACTACGTTTTTTACCAATGCGCCCGCCGAAAATCTGGCTGAGAGATTGATCGCTCAGGCGCCGCAGGGCATCGGAGCCGGACGCGTGATGTTTCTGGGATCAGGATCTGAGGCAATTGAGGCGGCACTGAAACTGGCACTGCAATATCAGTTTGAAATCGGGCAACCCAGAAGAACACAATTCATCGCCCGCACCCTCTCCTATCATGGCAACACGCTCGGTGCGCTCTCCATTGGCGGACACCCGCAGCGCCGCAAACTCTATGAACCAAGCCTGATCAGGACTCACTTCGTATCACCTTGCAGCGCCTATCGTGGCATGGCGAAAGGCGAAACCGAAAGTGAATATGTCAGCCGCCTTGTCGAAGAATTTGAAAACAAGATACTGGAGGTCGGCGCGGAAAATATCGCGGCATTCATCGCTGAACCAATTGCCGGTGCGACCTTGGGGAGCGCGCCATCTGCTACTGGCTACCTTGCGAAAATGAAAGCGGTCTGCGTGCGAAATGGCATCTTGTTCATTGCAGACGAGGTGATGTGCGGCAGCGGCCGGACCGGAACCTTCTTCGCGCAGGAACAGGAAGGATTTCACGCTGACATAACAACGCTCGCAAAGGGCCTGGGCGCCGGATTTCAACCGATCTCCGCAATCGTTGCAAGCGAAGAGGTTGTCGACGCGATCGCGCAAAATTCAGGACAATTGGCAAATGGCCATACCTATATGAGCCACGCCGTGGCCAGTGCCGGCGCTCTGGCTGTTCTCGATGTCATTGAAAACGAGAACCTGCTTCAAAATGTACAGTCTATGGGCGACTATTTCCATGATCAATTGCGCGCCCGTTTCAGCCAAAACCCGCATGTCGGCGACATAAGGGGGCGCGGTCTGTTCTGGAGCGTGGAACTTGTCAAAGACAGGGAGACAAAGACGCCTTTCGAGACAGAACATCGGCTTGCAGCAAAGATCCTGCAAGGGGCACTCGGGAACGGCATGATTTGCTACCCGTCGTCGGGTTGTATAGACGGCACCTTGGGTGATCACGTCCTGCTGGCCCCACCCTATATCGTGTCAGAGGCCCATATCGACGAGATTTGCGACAAGCTGGAACGAACGATTTCGAAGGCCGTAAACGCATGTACAGGAGCAAAACAATGAACAGGAAGACGATCATCACGTGCGCTGTCACCGGCAATTTGACGAAGAAGGAGCAGCATCCAGGCCTTCCCATCACGCCATCCGAAATTGCCGCGTCGGCGCTGGAAGCCGCTGACGCCGGCGCTGCCATCGTCCACCTGCACGCCCGCGATCCGCAAACGGGCCTGGGGTGCATGAACCTTGACACCTACATCGAGATTGTAGAGCGCATAGAAAAATGCAATCGGGATGTCATCATCAATCTGACCACCGGCGAAGGCGGCCGATTTGTCCCTTCGCCCGGCGAACCACGCGTCGCCGGACCCGGAACAACCCTTGCAACGCCTTTGGCGCACACAGCGCATATTTCAAAAATCAGACCGGAAATCTGCACGCTGGACCTCAACACGATGTGGTCGGGTCAGGCGGCAGTGGTCAACAGCCCACAATCCGTCGCAGACATGGCGGAACAGATTTATGCGGCAAACACTTTGCCGGAAATCGAAATTTTTGACTCCGGTGACATAGCGCTACTGCATGATCTCATAGCCCGCAAGATTATCAAAACGCCGGTCATGGTACAATTGGTTCTCGGCGTACGCTTTGGCGCGCAGGCAACGCCCGACACGATGATGTATCTGGTGCGACAACTTCCCGCAAACGCCATCTGGTCGGCGTTCGGCATCGGCCGAATGGAATTTCCGATGGTTGCACAATCCTATCTGCTCGGCGGGCATGTGCGGGTGGGAATGGAAGATAATCTGCACATCGCCAAGGGCAGACTCACCAAGGGCAATGGAGAACTCGTCGAGCGGGCAAAAACCATCGTTCAGTCGCTGGGTGGCGAAATAGCCAGCCCGCAGGAAGCACGGGAAATGCTCTCAATCACTGCCGCCTAGCATTATGCCGGTCAGCGGTTATTTGACACTTTGATATCTTTTGTTGCTGTTGTTCATACGCTGCTGATGACGTTCAACCCAATCCATCCAACGAATGTCACGATAAGGCACTGTTTGCTGTCTATGCACACAAGTTCAAGCGCGGATGAACCTTCACAATATCCACAAAGCTTGCCTCGCCAAATCACCAGCGCCGCCTTTCTCACGTGTGAGATTGGTCAGCAAGTCACAAGCCACAAGGCCCAAACGCCTGTTGGGTTTGCGTTGAAACAACGGCTGGATCATCGGCACATTGGTTTTTCAGCGCCGTTTCAGGCACTGTGCTTTGGCGCAAGTCACGGCAGGGGCGATACGCCCAGAACGATTGGATGCAGGATAAGAAGCACGACGAAAACGACAACACCTGCGGTTAGCCTGAGTAAGATTTCTGCCCACGAACCATGCTTGGAAAACAACGGGGCCGCGGCAACAAGATCGTGCAAAGACCACCATTCCGGACCACCCAGCAAGCGTTGTTTCCTGCGATCCACTATCTTCATGCCGACGAGGCCAAAGCTTGCGAATACACCGAACAGAATGACATGCGCGAGATCCCCATTGGGCAGAATATGGAAAAACGACCACAGCGTCAGCGCCCAAAGCAATGGATGACGTGTCCAACGAATCAAACCCGGCTTTCGAGGGTTGAACCGCTCATTGTTGATCCCGCCAAAAGAAAACGGATTGGGACGCCCCAGGGTCAATGCCACCAGCAGACCTATTGCAAACATTCCGACGAAGGTCACATGTCTTTGCCAGGGCGTTTGATCCCAAAGCGCGACATAGGGTGCATTTGCTGCAGCAACAATCAGCCACGCCAACATTGCAATGGACAAGATCGAATAGCTCAAGGTGAAACCGCGCGGCCCCAGTCTTTTCACGAGCCAGCGTTTGGATCTTGGCCGCACCGGCAGGGAATGGGTCAGGAAAAAGGCCCCGAAAACGGCCGCGTAGAGGATCCAGCTCACGAAGACATTCCCGGTTTTGGTCGCAGCAACAATCCGCCATAGGCAATCGCAAAGCCGCCAAAGGCGCCCATCCACAACAGCGCGGAGAGGATGTAGAGCGTCAATGCAACGTCCGGGAACATCCCGGCAGCAAGACGGACCGAAACCGACGCAATGAGCGCAAGGTAAATTGCCAGTGTCGCAGAATCGGCATGCAGAGCGCGGCCTGTATGTCCAAGTGTTGCTCGCGTCATGACGGCCAGGGTCATCAGTCCCGTTGCACCTGCCATCCACACGTGCTGGGGTGCAGCCAATCCCAATATCTCGGGGAAGAGAATATCCATTCCGACGAACAGGGCTCCAAGCGGAACCAGGCCATAACCAAGGTGCAGCACCCAGACCAGGGGCTCGCTCAAGGTGTTCAGCCCTTTCCAACGCACCAACCGGACGGTCTGAAACGTTGCAAGGAGCAACAACAGGAGGCCGGTAACGGGCCAGTCAGGCCAGAAGACCCAAAAAGCCAACCCCGCCAGGGTTATCATCAGAACCACCTTGTCAAATGCCTGCATCGGTGGAACCGGCCTTGCATCACTGCCGGATTTCACCAGCCAGTTGCGCGTAAACGACGGAACGATCCGCCCGCCAATCACCGAAATCATCATCAGCACGGCGGCCAGTCCCAACCGCAAACCGATGCCCTGTGCCGCAGTGGCACCCTGCCCCGCCTCCATGTGAAACAATAGATTGGCCAGGGTGAAAACCGTCAGCATCACCAATACGATGAGATTGCGCCAATTCTTGCCTGCCACTATTTCTCTTGCGATCAGCAGACCCAGAGCAATTGCAAACATCAGATCAATCAGTGCAACCAGGAGTGCAGGCATGAACGCGGAGAAGGCGATTGCCAAACGGCCGGAAATCCATAGCGCCACCAATGCGCCAAGGCGCCAGCCCAGTACCGGAAGACGCCCGGTCCAATTGGGGACGGCTGTCAAAAGGAACCCTGCAAAAATTGCGCTCAGGTATCCGAACAGGAATTCATGAGCATGCCATGAAACAATGTCGAAACGGGTCGGCAAGACAAGCCCGCCTGCGAGCATGGAGATCCACATCGCCATGGCAAAGGCGGCCCAAAGCGCACCCAGCAGAAAGAAAGGTCGAAACCCAAAAGACAGAACAGCCGGTCCCTGCCATCGACGTATCCGTTGCGCAGTCGTGTTCGACATCTCAAATGCCTTTCATTCAAGATTGCGGCCCGCGCCACAATTTCGTGTTGTGGATAATGCGCTGCCGGATCGCCGATCCTGGCTGAAGGCCGCAGAGTGCCGAATTGCTCGCATCTGTGTTTTGCACAGCTATACCATCGCGCCAGTTGGCTTTAACAAGCCTGGTATCAAGGGGTACGCCGTCACGATAACCCGTGACGGCATTCATCATGCCTCGCGCCAGAAATTGTTGGCGTTTGCTATCGTTGCAAAATGGGTCGCCACCACCTGTGAGACCGCAATCAATGCATTGGCATCGGCCTCATAGAGCTTGCGCAACTGATCACGCACCTCCGCATCAGGTTGTGTCTTCTTGACTGCAATGCGGCCGAGCTTGACGGCCAGATCATAGCCTTCACTCGGTGTCGCAGTGATAAGTGTAGGGAGCCAGTTATCCATGTCTCGTCCTTTCATCAGGAATTGAATTGGTATGCGCTTCTGCTCTAACAAGTATTGCAGATACCTGTTAGAGCCTTTACTTCATCCTGTAAACACGTGGTGCGGGCTTGCGACAATTGGAGCCACAACACCCTGCCTGATGACGGCCAAAGGCCGCCTTTCCGGAAAGACTGAGAAATGCATCGCAGTTCAAAACAGCTCCGTGACAGTTCATCACCGGCGGCCTATGCCCGGTTCTGCAAAAAGCATTTCCATGACGGGTCTCTCTAATTTCATTCGGCAGTTTCATAACCCTGAAAAAGCGGCGAATGCAGATCCATCCAATCCTTCATGGGCACGACGAAGAACAGGCCGCGTGTCCACGCCCAGAAAACTGCGCTCGACGAAACTGGATTTTCCCGACACCGCAGGGAACCTTTGGCGAACTTCAGCCGTTTCACACCACGTATTGAAGCGCAGGAGAAAGCAAATGGAAGCCAAATCAAAGGCACAGCAAAAGGCAGCAGGTGCAGCCCTGTCAGCAAAACGTGGCGAGATCGAAAAAGATGATCTGACGGGAGCCTCGAAGGAAATGTTCGAGACCATGTCGAGGCAAGAACTGGAAGAACTCGCATCGACGAAGCACAAGGGCAAACCCGAGCATGTCGATGATTGACAGAGTCACAACCACACATTCGTGGGTCCTGCCTCTCGCGGATTAAGTGGGACCTTTCATTGTGCTGCCGGGTTAACACAAGCAGGCCCATGAACCTGTTGACTGCAAGAGACAGCGCCAGATTATCGGAACGATACGGAACGATACGGATCGATATGCACGAATTTTTTGCAGATATAAGCCATTCTCCCTGGCTGGGTTATCCGGCGATTACCGGACGCATGTTTGCCGCGCTCTTTTTCGGTGCGCTCGTCGGCTTTGAGCGCGAAAGAAAGAACCGGGCTGCCGGACTGCGCACGCATATGTTGGTCTGCCTGGCATCTGCCTCCGTCGCCATCCTGACAATTGAGATCGCCCACATGGCCCCGTTCGAGACTGAGGCCGCCCGCATGGACCCCGTACGCCTTGTTGAAGCGGTGACGGGCGGTGTCGCCTTCCTGGCAGCCGGTTTCATCGTTTTTGCCAATGGCAAGGTGCACGGAATTACAACAGGTGCAGGCATGTGGCTGGCGGGCGCGATTGGACTGGCGTGCGGGCTTGGTCTTCTGCAGATCGCTGCGATAGCCACTTTTCTTGCAATTATGGTCCTTTGGATACTCGGACGGATGCAAGCGCAAATGGATCGAGAATAATCCTTGCAGACTTCAGCCGCCCCGAAAGAGCTGAGACATGTATCGCAATTCAAACCTATTTCTGACCGGCGGCTTTCGCATTGTTCCATGGAAGAATGCCTTGGGAATTGCCTTGAAATCATCCAACCGTTTCATGCCCCTTTACCAGCGCCGGATGCAGATCCGTATTGTGCATCATCCTCTCAAAAATAAATTGGAACCTGAAGCGGGTTGGAGCGTTTGATAAAAAACGGAGAATTTCAATGAACAAACACACAAATGAATTCGAGAAGCCGGAAACACTGACGACAAACCAGGCGCGTCAGGGGCAGCCATCCTATGTATTTCGTGTGTTGATACTTTCGATCGTGCTGGTTGTTATACTTTTTTTCAGCGCCTATTTACTGGCAGAATCCGAAGACAATGACGGCCAAACAGCTTCCCTGATCACTGGTGACTCCCTGTTCACTGGTGACATCGTCGCGGAAATTCAACTGCCCACAATTGCACCAAATGCGCAGTTCGCGAACTGAGTTTGTTTACCGTACCAGAGTTCCAAAAACCCGATCTTGCCTGCTGCACCGGCAAGACAGCGTGTCATGGCACAATGGCATGACCTGAACTTATTGAGCAGAGATATAATGTCCGGAAACCCCCTCAGACTGCTTTCCCTGGGCTCGGTTCACACTGTTTTGGCCGCAAACAATGATCGCCAGGATTCACCGCACCACCCGCTTGATCACTGCACGCAGGCTTAGCCCCTGAACGATCAAAGTGAACAGAACGACCGCATATGTCGCTGCCAGCAACGTGGATTTTTCCTCGACCTCTGGAAGTGAAAGCGCCAACGCCACCGAAATACCACCCCGCAATCCGCCCCAGGTCAGCACCGGAATGGTACCGCGATCGAATTTGCGGAACATCCCAAGCAACAGAACCGGTCCGCTGACAGCCGCCAATCGGGCGACAAGCACCAGCGGCACAGCGAACGCCATCAGCCAGCCGAAGGCGGGCTCAAACCGCAGCACAAGAACCTCCAGCCCTATCAGCAGGAACAGAACCGAGTTCAACATTTCATCGATCAACGTCCAGAAGCCGAAAAGGTATCTCTGCGTTTGATCGCTCATCGCATCGCGTGGCCCCCTGCTTCCGACCAGCAAGCCTGCGACCACAACGGCCAGTGGACCGCTCATCTCCAGTCTGGAGGCAATCGCATAGGTTCCGACGACCAGCGCCAACGAAATGAGCACTTCTATCGAATAGTCATCGATGGCGCGCATTGCGCGGTAAGCGATATAGCCGGTGACTGCACCCAGGAATGCACCGCCCATGGCTTCGATCAGGAACATCCGGCCCACCTGAGAGGCATCGATACCGTCACCAAGGGCTGCGTGAACAAGGACTGCGAACAACACCACGCCCACCCCGTCGTTGAACAGGGTCTCGCCCTTCATCACGGACTGAAGATCTGCGGGAACCTTGACCTCCTTCAGCGTGGCAAGTACCGCAACCGGGTCCGTGGGGCTGATCAGCGCCCCGAACACCAATGCCCATGGTAGTGATATCGTCACACCGAGCAGATCGGCTGCCGCCCAAACTGCGCATCCGATGATCGTGGTAGAGACCAGAACCCCCAGACTCGCCATCGTGCCGATGGTGACCGCACGGCTGCGCAGACTGACCATGTCGACATGCAGCGCGCCCGCGAACAGGAGAAATGCGAGCATGCCCTCAAGAACCGTTTGTTGGAAATCGACCTGGCGCAGCAGGGCTGCCAAACCTTCATAGTCGAACAGCCCCGGCATTGCCGCCTCGGCACCGATGACAACCAGCGAGGCGCCAAGCCCCATCACGAGCAGGCCGATGGTATGTGGCAATATTGCCAGCCGAAAATTGACCCAACTGAATGTCGCCGTCAGAAACAGCAGGATTGCGACAAGCTCAAACTGCGACATCGGGTTCGTCGCTGCCGCCCGTTGGAAAAATCCACTCTCGTGCGGCGGGCAGTTCTGTCCGTCGCGCGTTGAAAGTGTCTGGGACCTGCATCATTCCACTCCATATTCCAGCATCTTCTCCAGACCCGACGTCAGGAACTCTCCGACCTCCGGCTGGCCGAGCAGATAGCGGCTCACCAACCCCTCGTGTTGTCGCCGCGCCAGCGCCTTGGTCTGCTCCCATTCCTCTGGTTCTGCATCTCCGCGGCCGATCCAGAACAGAGCGATCAGCCCGTCCTGTTGCTCGTCGTTCATGCTTTCGATCTCCTGGGTGATCTCGTCACGGCTCAAATCTCCCTCGGTTTCCTGCAGGCTCACGGCCACTTCATCATCCGAGGCATTTCCGCCAAGGTCAGAGATATCAGTCGCTTCCTTTGCCATCACGGCATTGAACCGCAACACAAGGGCTTCGATTCGGGCATCGTCAAAGGGAAGGGTAACCATAGTCATCTCCTATTGGTGAAGCGCGCACTATAACAGGCGGGTCCGGCCCTGCATTGATATCGATCAGCACGCCCTGCCCGCATTCGTTCCGGACAGGCCCTCAACAATCGCCAGCACCTGGCCACATACGATGAATGCTGCCGTGTAAAGTGCGCAGGCCGGAGAACCTCAAAACAATGCTGATCGGCTTCAAGCCCACTGATCCTTATCAGCAATTCCGCTACAAACTGGTTTTACAGGTCAAATGGGAAGGTAGCGCATCTGTGAGGGGGACAAACAGGCGAAGTCGGCATTATCGCGGGTTGTCATTAATCTGATGCATTTGATGCAATTCACCTTGGTGCTGATCCTGACAAAACTTCGCCTTTTCGAAACAACGCGAAGAGCTCCTGCTTTGTTCAGCTCCATTGTTGTGGACCCTGTCGTGTCGAAGTGAACCGGTTTTCCGCCATCAACGGTTCTATTCAAAGACAACCTGCTTCAAATTGGTCTTTACGGCGCAAATGTCAGTCTTGACAAATCTGCCGGGCGTCGTCTCGAAGTGGGGCGGAGCACATCTATTGAACGCCAGGTAAGTCAACCTGTTGAAATCAAACGCCCAACGCACAAGTTCTAACTCTGCTAGAAGGCAAAATCCTTGACCGCTTCCATGGAAACAGAGGTGGACGTGTTGGAGACATGTGGCAGCGTGGTGATCCTCTCGCCGAGAATTTTGCGATAGGCCAGAATGTCGGCGGTGCGGATTTTCAACAGATAGTCAAATGACCCGGCGATCATGTGGCATTGCTCGATCTCGGGCACCTTTTGCACAGCAGCGTTGAAGGCGTTGAGCGCCGCTTCCCTTGTGTCAGACAATGTCACCTCGGTGAACGCCACATGCTCGCGACCCAGCTTGTGCGGGTTCAAAACCGCACGAAATCCACGAATATAACCCTCTTCCTGCAAGCGCTTGACGCGATTCTGACAGGGGCTTTTCGACATGCCGATGCGTTTTGCCAGATCGGTGACAGGCAATCGCCCCTCAGCCGCCAGAATCCCGATGATCAGCAAGTCCGATCGGTCTAATTGCCTGTTTTCATCCATATTCAACCACCTATTACCCATTCTATCATAAATTTTCGGTCCAATTTTTGAATATTACCCTAAAATAAGGAAACATGACTTCCAAAAATGCGCAATATTAAATCTCCATCGAGCAATTGAGGCATTTCATGGCTGACTTGGCGCATCTCCGTAACATCATTCGCGATCATCATCTGGCGCCCGCCAAACCGCTGCTGGAGCAGCTTGTGCGCTCATGCGGCCCTGCCCCCGAAGTGCGGCGCGCCATTTCAAAGAAGGCCGAGGCACTGGTCGAAACCATTCGCGCAGACAACCGCCCGGGGCTGATGGAAGTGTTTCTGGCCGAATACGGCCTTTCCACGGACGAAGGCATTGCCCTGATGTGTCTGGCGGAAGCTTTGTTGCGGGTGCCCGATGCGCAAACCATGGATGATCTGATCGAGGACAAGATTGCGCCTTCCAGCTGGGGACGCCATCTGGGCAAATCCTCATCTTCTCTGGTCAATGCCTCGACCTGGGCCCTGATGCTGACAGGCAAGGTGCTCGACGAGAATGCCTCCAGGGGCGTAACCAATGTGCTTCACGGCGCCATCAAGCGTTTGGGTGAGCCGGTCATCCGGGTTGCCGTCAAGGCTGCCATGAAGGAAATGGGCAATCAATTCGTCCTCGGCGAAAGCATTGCGGATGCTGTCAAACGCGGCCAGCCAATGAAGGCCAAAGGCTTTACCTATTCCTACGACATGCTGGGAGAAGCGGCGCTTACGGCAGCTGACGCTGACAAATTCTTTCATGCCTATTCCGACGCCATCACCACGCTCGGCAAGAATGCCACCTCGACAGACAGTCGCGAAAACCCCGGCATTTCGATCAAATTGTCGGCGCTGCATCCACGCTATGAATTCGGCCAGAAAGAGCGCGTGCTCGACGAATTGGTGGAGCGCGCCCTCGCCCTGACCCTGCTTGCCAGAAATGCCAATATGGGCATCAACATCGATGCCGAGGAAGCCGACCGGCTGGATCTCAGTCTTGACGTGATCGAGGCCGTTTTGAGCGACGAACGCCTCGCCGGTTGGGACGGATTCGGCGTTGTGGTTCAAGCCTATGGCAAGCGCGCCGCCCCCGTCATCGACTGGCTCTATGCGCTTGCTGAAAAGCTTGACCGGCGCATCATGGTGCGCCTGGCCAAAGGAGCCTATTGGGACACGGAAATCAAACGCGCCCAGGTGGAAGGCCTGCAAGACTTTCCGGTCTTCACGCGCAAATCCGCAACGGATGTATCCTATATCTGCTGCGCCGCCAGGCTTCTCGGCATGACCGACCGCATCTACCCGCAATTTGCCACCCACAACGCCACCTCGGTCGCGGCTGTTCTGGCGCTTGGCGAAGACAAATCCAAATATGAGTTCCAGCGCCTGCATGGCATGGGCGAAGTTCTGCATCGCAAGGTCATGGAAACCGAAAAATCCAGGTGCCGCATCTATGCACCTGTCGGGCCGCATCGCGACCTGCTTGCCTATCTGGTCCGCCGCTTGCTGGAAAACGGCGCCAATTCGTCCTTCGTCAATCAGATCGTCGACGAAAATGTATCGCCGGCCCTGATTGCCACTGATCCCTTTGAAATCTTTGAGGAAGATATGGCGGACCCGGCACCCCACATCCGGTTGCCCGAAAACCTCTACGCACCGGAACGGCGCAATTCGCGAGGCTGGGACCTGCACGATGCGCGCGACATTGCTGATATCGAACAGGCGCGCACGCCCTTTCTGAAGATCAAATGGCATGTTGAACCCTTGATGGCCGCGCCCTTTGTCGGCTCCGCGCCAAATCCGATTCACAATCCTGCTGATCCTGACGACCATGTGGGCACCGTGATCGAGGCCACTGAGCAGGATGTGGAAACGGCTTTGGCCTTTGCGGCGCCCTGGGTTGATTGTCAGCCCGATCAACGCGCTGCAATTCTCGAGCGCGCCGCCGATCTCTACGAGGAAAATTTCGGCCTGTTTTTTGCAGCGCTGACCCGTGAAGCCGGAAAGGTTCCCGCAGACGCCATCGCTGAACTGCGCGAGGCGGTGGATTTTCTGCGATACTACGCCGCCCGCATTCCGGAACTGGAAAACCGCTCGGCGCGTGGCCTCTTTGCCTGCATATCACCGTGGAACTTTCCTCTCGCCATCTTTACCGGTCAGATCGCGGCAGCCCTGGCCGGCGGCAATGGCGTGCTGGCAAAGCCTGCAGACCCGACACCCATCATTGCCCATATCGCTGTGCAATTGCTGCACGAGGCAGGCGTCCCCCGTGCGGTCCTCCAGCTTCTCCCCGGTCGCGGTTCCATTGTCGGCGCAAAACTGGTCGCCGACCCACGCATCGAAGGCGTCTGTTTCACAGGCTCCACGAACACCGGCCAGACAATCAACCGGTCCATGGCAAAAGATGCCGCCCCCGACGCGCTGCTGATCGCAGAGACAGGCGGTATCAATGCGATGATTGTGGACTCCACCGCACTGCCCGAACAAGCGGTGAAAGACATCGTCAATTCCGCCTTCCGTTCCGCCGGACAGCGCTGTTCGGCACTGCGCATTCTGTTCGTGCAGGAAGATATTGCCCCTGCCTTTCTTGAAATGCTGTTTGGCGCCATGGATGAACTGGCGATTGGCAACCCATGGGACTACACGACGGATGTGGGCCCGGTTATCACTCAGGGCGCCTGCCGGGAAATCCTGGACCACATCGAGACAGCCAAAACCGAGGGCCGGCTGCTGAAACAGATTGAGGCGCCACAATCGGGCACCTTTGTCGGCCCGGCAGCGATCAAAGTCCGCAGCATGCAGGACATGCAGCGCGAAATTTTCGGTCCGGTTCTGCACATCGCCACCTTCAAAGCATCGGAAATCGGCAGCATTATCAAAGACATCAACAAGAGCCGCTTTGGTCTGACTTTCGGTCTCCACACCCGTATGGATGATCGGGTGGAGAAAATCACCTCTGGCCTCAACGCGGGCAATATTTACGTCAATCGCAATCAGATCGGTGCCATTGTGGGCTCACAACCTTTTGGCGGCGAAGGACTTTCCGGCACAGGACCAAAGGCCGGCGGGCCCGATTATGTCCGGCGTTTCACCCGACCGGACGTAAAACGGTCGATGCCCGTTGAACCCGCGCAACCCGTGGCCGTTCAAACAGTCCAGGCTGCCCTCAATGCGCTCGAACCGGTCCCGCGCAAACGGCTTCAGACCTTGGACCTGCCCGGTCCGACAGGCGAATCCAATCGGCTCTCCTATTATCCGCGCGGCACCATCCTGTGCCTTGGACCGATGCCGGAAGACGCTATCAAACAGGCGGCCATTGCACGCGACCGAGGCTGCAACGCCCTGATTATATGTCACGATGCGACAGAAAAAACTGCCGTTGCAGGTTACCTTAAGCGCCAGGACCTTGCGGCATTATCAGGCTTTGACGGCGTTGCGCTTTGGAGCGATGCAGCCGATATCCGCGCTGCCCGCATCGCGCTGGCAAAGCGCGACGGGCCACTCCTGCCCTTGATGAATGACAGCGACATGGCCGATCGATGCATCATCGAACGTCACGTGTGCATCGACACCACCGCTGCCGGAGGCAATACGTCTTTGTTGGCCGGGATCTGATCACACTATCCCGAAAGGTTATGACAGGGTTCAGTCCGCATCCATTATGCGATATTATTCAGTCGCTTAATCTCTATGCGGAAGATCAATTGAGGGGTCATTTTGTCTTCGATAGCGCAACACCTTGCAGGCAGTAACAGGCACGCCATAAACTCATAGGCGACCTTGATGCAACCGATGACAGGATTCACGGCAAAAGACCGCAGCGCACCTGGTTATAATCACCGCTTCATTCGTCAAAACCAGAGGCAGTACACGCTCGCCTTGCCGGTTTTCGGTTTTGCTGCAGCATCAAGATAAATGCGTTACATCAGTGAGGGCAGGAAAAGACAGATCTGCGGGAAGACCACTATGAAGGCGATCAGCACCAGATAGGCAATCCAGAACGGCAGGACGCCCCAGAAAATGTCATACATCGGCACATCCCTGGCGATGGCCGCAATGGCGAAGACATTGACACCGATGGGCGGCGTGACCACACCCAGTTCCACCATGATAACCACCAGCACCCCGAACCAGACCGGATCGAACCCGGCGCTCATGGCGATGGGAAAAAACAGCGGAACCGTCAGCACCAGCGCCGGCAAGGCATTCATGAACATACCGATCACCACATAGAACAACAGGATCGCGATGACGATCTGGTATTTGCCAAGTTGCATTGCAATGACGAGGTCCGCCAATTGCTGGGTCAAACCACTGATAGCGATAAACCGGCTGAAGGCCGCGGCAAACATGAATATGACAATGATTGCCGCCGTCAGCCGCAAAGTCTGGACAATGGATTGCCAGAAGGCGGCAAGGGTCAGCCGCCGCATGAGAATTGAGATCAGCAAAGCGCCGAAAACACCCATTCCGGCCGCCTCATTGGGCGTGACCAGACCGGAATATATGCCGCCAAGCACCAATAGGATGAGCGCCAGGACCGGCCATGTCCCAAAACTGGATTCAACACGTTCCTTCCAGCTGCTTTTTTCTCCACGCGGCGCCAAAGACGGGTTGAGGATTGCACGGACCGTAATCAGACCGATCAACAGGAGCGCGAATAAAAGACCCGGAATGACGCCGGCAAGAAACAGCTTGCCTATCGAGACCTCGGTAATCATGCCATAAACGATGAATGCCAGGCTGGGCGGGATCATCACGCCGATGGTCGCCGCACAGGCGATCGAGGCCGTCGCCAGTTTCATGTCGTAGCCGTAGGATCGCATCTGCGGCAATGCAATCGATCCCATGCTGTAGACACCTGACAATGTGTCGCCCACAATCGATGACAGTCCGGCGCAGGCGACCGTGCTGGCCGATGCGAGGCCGCCGGGCAAGTGCCCGATCCAGCGATAGGCCGACCGGTAAAGTTGCTCGGCAAAACCCGATGCAACAACGATCAGTCCCATCCAGGTAAACAGCGGGACAACACTCCAGGTCTGATCGCTGACAACGTCAATGGTCGTGGTTCCGAGGCTGGTCAGACTGGCATTCGGGGCGATCAGCAGGCTCATGCCCATCACAGCCGACAATGCCATGGAAGCGGCAACATGCACCCCCAGAAAAATGAGAATGAAGCAAAGGCTGATACTCAGGATGCCGCGCATGTTTCGGGAAAGTTCAAAGGGCAAACCGCTCGCGCTGAGGCTCAGATATAACAGCACTGCCACCAGCGCGACCCAGATCGCAAATACGAGAACCGCACGCCAGTCCTGAACCTTCACCACCGCGCCAAGCGCCGACAGGAAGTTGGCAAGCAGGGCCAGGGCAAACAGCAGCACGAACACCGCCGCCGCCACCACAAAGGGCCATTCTGGCAGTCCCAGCACGCCCGTGACGATGTGGTTGCTTTGAAGATACCGGACCTGCACGAACATGCGTACTGTCGTGATCACCATCACGCCAAGGGCGAGCAGCAAACCGCCCGCCAGGGTTGGCAGGCGAACAAAATCGGGCATGACCCGCAGCAGGAGATCAACCTGAACATGATTGCGTGCGATCTCCACAACGCTGAGCGCGGACAAGGTGACAAGGATCGTCATCAACCCGGTCATTTCCATGCCGCCCGGAACGACGATGGAGAACAGATTGCGCAAGATCACATCGCAAACGGTCAGACCCATCAGAACCACAAGGGCTGCCGCACCCAGATAGATGGCCACGCGATCCGGCCACACGAGAGCGCCCTTCAATCGCGTCGAGAATGCATCAAGAATTCCAACAACCCGCGTGTTGGTTGCGGCGTTTGGCAAGGCTTGCCCCACAATATACCCTTTTCCGAAAGCACAGATGGAGCCTCGCGCCGGTGGAATCACCACCGACACGAGGCATGACGCACGATCTCAACTAGTTTTGATTATAAAGTTTCATCAGGCGCACGGCTTGGTCGAGGATTTCCTGCCCTGGCAGACCCTGGGCATCTGCCTTGGCCACCCATTCATCCCATTGCGGGCGCATTTTGCCAGCCAGTTCGGCCTGATCAGCAGCACTCAGGGTCAGAATGTTTTCCGCCGGTGAGCTTGCACTGGCCGCCGCAGCGCTGTTGGTCGTGTTGTAGAGGAAATACATGGGCACGATGTCGGCGAGGTGCTTCTGCTCATCCGGCGTCAGCTTGTTGAACGTATCCTTGTTCATCACGGAGGAGTAGGTGCCGGGATTCAGATTGAGAAGGGTGTGGTAGGTCGTGACTTCATTGAGCTTGAAATTGTTCACCCAGCCCCAGGCTGCCAACACGCCGTCAATCGCCCCGCGCTGCAGGGCCAGATAGGCATCCGAGCCCACCATGACAGATGCACTGGCGCCAAGCTGTTCAAGCACTTTCACACCAGCCGAATCCTGCGCACCGAACACTTTTCCCTTCAAATCCACCAGGCTGCGGATCGCTTCAGGCGAGTGCAGATGCGAGCCCATGGCCACAAAGGTCGCCAACTCGACAACGTTGTCCTGCTCGGTGAACAATTCACCCATTTGCGGATATTCTTCGCGCAGGCGCCAATAGACGACGCTGGCAATGGTCTGATTGGCCGACAGGCCCGGCAGGCTGAAAAGCTCCATCGGCAGAAACTTGCCCTGCAGAGCGGGGTGCCAGACAAAACCCAGGTCAAGCACGCCTGCCCCGGTCGCCTGCAGCCAATCCTTGAAAGGCGTTACCGAATTGGGCGGAAAAAACTGCACCGTGGCGCGGTCGTCGGTGATCTCCTCGATTTGCGCGGCAAACCGCCGGTCCATGTCGTTCCATGGGGTACCGTCCGGCGATGCAAATTGCATCTTGATTTCAATATTATCGGCCGCCAGAGATGGCGCACCCAAAAGAGTGGCCAGCGCCAATGCGGCGGCCATGAGCTTTCCATGTTTCATCTTTTTCCTCCCGGTCCATTGCGGACCATTTGTTTCAATGCGCGAACAGGATCGTGCATGGCTGAAGGTCGACGTCGCCGACACGACTTGCAAAAGAGGATTTGCTTATGGCTTGAGCGCGACCTTGCTGGCGCGAATGTAATGCGCCCCAAGGAAAGGCAAAACTTATTTGTTCTAATGAAACCCTTAAGCGGAACTTAAAGCAGATGCACATAACCGATTCCATTCTTCCTCTGTGCGTTGCAACTCCTGGAGAAAATAATCGTACAGAACCCGCGCCGGACGCGACAATGGCTTTTGCGCCGGATAAATCAGCGCCATATCCACACTCAAAGTGGAATCGGCAATGGGGTTGACCGTAATTCTGTCATTGCCCAATTCCCGCAAGCCAATCCAGTAGGGCAGAATCCCCGACCAATCGGCCTGGCTGACAAACTCCAGACCGGCGGAAAGACTGTCGATCAGAATACGGCGCTCGATGGCAATCTCGCCACATTGAATGGCGTCTTCGATCTTCGGCCTCAGGCTGTTTTCCGCCGAAGGAACGAACAATTTTAACGGGACGGCATTCAGGCGAACGGGTTTCATCTGCGTAAAACCACGCCGTGAACCGGTCAGCAACGAAATCTGATACCTGCCGATATGTTCCGAGGTCAGCCCCACATGCGGCTTGACATACTGTCCGACGTAAAAATCCAGCGAACCGTTGAACGTTTCCGCAACCAGCGCATCAGCCGTGCCGCTGGCGATTTCGATGTCGACTTGCGGAAACTCCCGGGTGAAACGCACCAGGGCCTGCGGCAGGATGGATTTGGCAACGCCGGGCGCAAATCCGGCGGAAATCGTCCCCGTAAGACCGGCCTTGAAATCCTCGATCTCTATCTCGGCCTCGGATACGGCCTTGAGCACAGCCAGGCACCGGTCATAAAATCGTCGCCCGGCAGAGGTGGGGGTAACGCCCCTGCGCGTGCGCACAAAAAGGCTTGTGCCGAGTTTGGCCTCAAGGGCGCTCATTTGCTGGCTAATGCCGGGCGCCGTGCAGTTCAATCGGACGGCGGCCGCGCTGAGCGAACCTTCTTCGCACGCTGCAACGAAATACCGAATCTGCCTCAAATCCATGTTCGATTCTCGAGGTGCCATTAGTAATTACTAACACCTTCGTTAGAAAATATAAATATGGCTTACGCCAGATTTGACCCTATATTCATGCCCCGGGATAGACAATGGCCCCGATGGCGGGCAAACATGCAACGGCAGGAGGAATTGAATGACGCCGCAGGAACGGGACTTCTGGGTGCGCCGGATGGGTGCGCGGCGCGCCTGGTGGGAGCGGCATCAAGAGGACATTATCGCCACCGGTTGTGAGGTCATCGATGCGCATTTCCACCTCTGGGAGGCGCAGGAGCTGCCTGACCCATTGGGCAAAGGCAACAGGCTGCGAACAAGCCGCTACATGCTGGAAGAATTCCTTCAGGACGCTCATAGCGGCCATGATGTCAGCGCCTGCATCTATGTGGAATGCGGTTCGGGACGCCTCACTAAGGGGCCTGAACATTTGCGCAGCACCGAAGAAACGCAGTTTGCCGTTTCCATGACCAGGCAATTGGCTCAGATAACCGCCTCCCCTCAAATCAAAGCCATCGTAGGCCATGCGGACCTGAGGCATCCGGATCTGGAAGATGTGCTCGATTTGCATCGGGCAAAGGGCGCGGGCCTCTTCCGCGGCATCCGCCAGAGTATTGCACGGCTGGATGACCCTGCCGAAAGACTGATCGCCGGCGCTGCCGCCCCGGGCCTGTCATCAGATCCGGATTTTCGACGTGGGGTGGCATTGTTGGGCGCACACGGCCTGACCTTTGATGCCTTCCAGTTCCACTTCCAACTCCCGGACCTTGTGAACCTGGCACGCGAGGCGTCGGGGACAACCATCATTATAAACCATCTGGGCGGACCGGTCGGCTTTGCCAGAAATCGCACGGTTGACGAAGCGACCTTCGCCTCCTGGGCACACAGCATTGAGCGGTTGGCCGAGCTTCCCAATGTCACCATCAAGCTCGGGGGTATGGCATCAATCGTGACCGGCTACGACGGCCACCTGCGTGAAACGCCCCCATCATCATCAGATTTTGTTGCGGAACGCGGGGCCTGGTTTCACCACGCAATCAAGTGCTTCGGTCCCGAGCGCTGCATGTTTGGAACGAACTTTCCCGTCGACAGCACGTCGATCTCCTATCGCGTACTCTGGAACGCCTTCAAGATGATCGCCGCAGAATACGGGACAGCCGGCCGCAAGGCCTTGCTGTCGGAAACCGCCCGGAGCATATATCGCCTGTAATGGCGCACGCCGCGCTGGCTAAAGCGCCATGTCCTTTGCTTGACCGCTGGTTGCCTCGATCATTGCCTGCCGCAGATTCCCCAGTTGCTCCATCCCATCATGCTCGGCCAGGGTGACAAAACAAATCTGTATCGGCGGCAGGTGCAAGTCAGGCAGGTCGAGTGCACACAGGCCTCCCGAGGCCATATGGGTATCGAGGGCCAGCCGCGGTACGCAGGTCAAAAGGTTGAGCTGCCGGGCCAGGACAATCAACGCATTGGGATCGGCCACCACTTCCACCGCCGGCAAAGGGCCAGGCAATCCATGATTGCGCAATCCTGTCTCCAGTGCGATGCGATTGTTGGAATCAACCGGCGGCAAGGCCCAGGGCCATTCCGCAAGGTCCCGGATCGAAAGATCGCTGCGCCCTGCCAATGGATGGGCGGCAGAACAGGCCAGTACCAGATCTGTGTGAACCAGGGGAACATGCCGCAAAACGGATGCCATCCCGGGTGAAACCTGATCCCAATCGACCCGTCCCACATAACAATCCAGTTCACCATCCAGCAGCGCCATCATCATCTCCCCGACAACGCCGGTCTGAACCCTGAACCTTGTGCCGGAGCGCCCTGCATCAAGCCGGCGCAGAGCATCGGGCAGGATTTGATACAACATCGCCGAATTTGTTCCGATGCGCAGCATCAGGGTCTGGTCCGCCTGCAATTCACTTGCCAGATGATCAAAACTGGCCAATCCGGACTGCGCCCGCTGAAGCGCTATTTGTCCCGCTGCACTGAGCGTCACACCGCGCGCGGAACGATCGATCAGCGTCACGCCAAACGCGAATTCGAGGTCTTTGACCATCTGCGAAACGGCCGGTTGCGTCAGGTTGAGCACATTGCCCACTGCACGCAGGGACCGGTGCTGGTCGATAAGCGCCAACAAACGCAAATGGCGCAGACGCAGCCGATCAAGATGTTGCGGTGAATAAGACATAAGTAAAACTTATCACATTCAAGAAAGTTTCGACTAGTTGTTTTCGCTGGTTCGGGGATAACTAATCGGGGAGGACGCATCTGACGATGGAAAAACCGGAAAACGGACCAATCGCGATCAGCAAACAGTGCGGCATTGGGAGGTGATATGAGACGCGCGAATATCGTGTCCGGCATCATGCTGGCTCTTTTTGGCCTGGTCATGCTTTTTGCCGCCATTCCCTGGCAAATCGAGACTGCTCCGCCAGGCTTTGTGTCGCCGCGTCTCGTTCCCAACATCACCATGGTGGTGGTCGTGGTGCTCTCGTTGCTGCTGGTCATTGCCAACTGGCGCGCACCGGTGAACGGGGATGACGCTGAAAATGCCTCACCCATTGCCCGTGTGGAACTGATGGCCCTGCTCCGGATCGGTGCCATTTTCGCCCTGTCCATTGCCCTTTTTCGTTGGGTTTCACCCCTGGCGGCAGGCGCATCACTGATGGTTGTCACATTGCTGACCTTGGGAGAGCGGCGCCCGCTCCCGCTTGTCGCCATTCCTACCGCGATCCTGCTGGCAACCTGGTTCCTGTTCTACAAAGTGATCGGCACAGCAATCCTATGAGCGCCCCATGGACCATCTGATGACCGGATTCATGGATGTGCTCAATCCCGGCACGATCCTTTGGGTGGCAGCGGGGGTCACCATCGGCTACATCCTTGGCGCAATTCCGGGCCTTGGCAAGGCGACCGGCGTTGCCGTTGCCATCCCGCTCACCTTCTATCTGACGCCGGTGGCAGCGCTTGGCATGCTGATCGGCATTGCCAAGGGCAGCGCTGCCGGCAGCGCGGTTTCTGCCATTCTCCTCAATACGCCGGGCGAACCATCTTCAGCGCCCACAGCACTGGACGGCTATCCGCTGGCGCGCCAGGGCAAAGCACAAAAAGCCCTGAAAATGGGACTGTTCGCTTCGGTCATTGGCGACTTCGTCTCCACATTGATTCTGATTTTGCTGGCCGCCCCCCTCGCCCGATACGCCCTTTTTATCGGTCCGGTCGAGCTCTGCGCTATCCTGCTGTTTTCCCTGACATTCATCGGCGGCCTTTCGGGCGGATCACTGACAAAGGGATTGATTGCAGCTGCCGTCGGCGTCTTTTTTGCCACGATCGGTCTGGAAACGGAGACCTTCATTCCCCGCCTCACGTTCGGCCTGCTGGAACTTGAAGACGGAATTTCGCTTGTGCCCATGGCGATCGGAATGCTGGCTGTTGCCGAAATGGTCAACCAGGCCGGCAACATGAAGGCGCTCGACCGGGAGGCATCCGCAATTTCGGACAGCGCAGCGCATGAAGACCGGGTGATCACGCGGGCTGAATGGCGTCGGAGCCTGCCGGTGATTGCCCGCGGCACCCTGATCGGTTCGGTCATCGGCATTCTGCCCGGACTGGGTGCCAGCGTTGCGTCCTTCCTGTCCTACGGGGCGACAAAAAACGCATCGAAGACCCCGGAGAAATATGGCACCGGCATGATTGAAGGCGTGGCCGCCGCAGAAAGTGCAGACAACGCCGTCGTCCCTTCAAGTCTTGTTCCATTGTTTGCCCTTGGCATACCCGGCAGCGTCATCGCAGCGCTTCTGATATCGGCCTTCGTTCTGCATGGACTGACCCCGGGACCGCTGATGTTCCAGCAGCAGCCAAGGCTGGTCGCCGACGTCTATGCTTCCATGATCCTGGCCAGCTTCATCATGCTGATCATCGGCTATACCTGCCAGCGCCTGTTCGCGCAGATCATCAAGGTGCCGCTGCGGCTGATCATTCCCGGCGTCCTGTTCCTGTGTTGTGTCGGCGCCTACATGGAAACGGGCAGCATCTTCTCGATCTACGTCATGCTGTTTTTCGCGGTGATCGGCTTCTTTTCACGCAAGCTCGACTTTTCCTTCGTCACTTTCCTGATCGGCTTCGTCATCGGCCCGAACCTGGAATTCACATTCCGCCAATCGATTCAGCTACTGGGCTCCGACATCACCAACCTGAAACATCACCCGATTTCGATTGCCTTCATCGTGCTGACATTGGCGACCGCCTGGTGGACCGGTCGCAGCAACAGCCGAAAGGCCGTTGTGAAATGAATACGCTTCACCACACCGATGCATTTTTAAACCACTGCATATCCAAAAGGGAGGATAGTTATGACTGTTACAACAAGACGAAACATCCTGGGCGCCGCCGTCGCCATTACAATAGGCTGCACAGGACTCATGGCGGCAACTGTGGCTGCGGACTACCCGGCAAAGCCCATCACCATGCTGGTCGGCTACGGCGCCGGTGGACAGACCGATCTGGTGGCGCGCGCGACTGCCAGGATCATGTCCGCTAATCTTGGCGTACCGATCAATGTTGTCAACAAACCCGGCGCCGGTGGCGCGGTTGCTGCCAGCGAGTTGGAGAAGTCAGCAAACGGCGGCTACACGCTACTGTTCCACTCCAATTCCGTGGTCAATTCCGCCCCCTTCATCATGAAGCAGGTCAGCTTCACGCCTGAGAGTTTTGAATATGCGGGCATGATCACCGCCTACCAGGTTGGTCTTGCAACGCAAAAAGACTCTCCGTTCAGCACGCTTTCCGAATTTGTTGTCTGGGCCCGGGAAAATCCCGGTTCCAGCTATGGCGCCTTGAGCCCTGAAGCACGCCTCTACATCCAGGAGATTGCCAAAAAGGAAAACCTGGACATCAACATTGTGCCTCTCAAAGGTGGTGCAGGCATGATGAATGCACTGTTGGGCCGCCAGGTCGTTCTCGCCTTTTCCGGAGGCATTCACTACCGCAACCCGGACGAACTGAAAACGATCGTGTCGACAACAACCTTCCGTCACCCATCCGCGCCGGACGCGCCGACAATTGAGGAAGAAGGATATCCGCTCGGCATGGATTCACGCACGACCCTGTTCCTGCCAAAGGGCACGGACCGCGCAATTCTCGACAGGCTTTCCGCCGCGCTCAAAATGGCGGCCAGCGACGAGGAATTCAAGACGTTCACCGCCTCTGCCAATATTCCCATTATGTATCTGAATGTGGACGAAGCCTACAAGGAGATGTCCACAACCTACACGAAACACAAAGGCATAATGGAAGCTGCAGGACTCTCTGCTCAATAAATCCGCTCAGGCGCTGCGGGCCTGGTGTTGCCCGCAGCGCTCTTGTTCTTCATATCGGGAGGCCCCCATGTTCCAGCCGCTCAAAGGCACACGCATCATCGATCTGAGCCAGGTCCTCGCCGGACCCTTCGCAACCTATCAAATGGCCTTGATGGGCGCTGAAGTGCTGAAGATCGAAAAGCCGGGCGAAGGCGATTGGACACGCACGGGTGGCGCGCTGCAGGGTCTGTCGGATCTTCAAATGGGGCTGGGTTATCTGGCCCACAATGCGGCCAAAAAATCCGTCACGCTTGATTTGAAGTCTGCGGAGGGTCTCGAAATCATCAAGACCTTGATTGCGACGGCCGATGTCTTTGTGGAAAACTTCAAGCCGGGCGTTGCCGAACGCCTTGGTCTTGGTTTTGAAACCGTCCGCGCCATTCGCCCCAACATTGTATACTGCTCAATCTCCGCCTACGGGCAGGATGGCCCGCTGAGCCGTCGCCCGGCCTATGATCACGTGATCCAGGGCATGTGCGGCATCATGCTGACAACCGGTCAACCGGGCGGCCCGCCCACCAAGGTGGGTGCTCCCTATGTGGATTATGCAACCGGCATGAACGCGGCCATGGCCGTCATGGCCGGATTGATGGAAGTGCAACGCACCCAAAAAGCCGTACAGATTGATGTAGCCATGCTTGATACCGCTCTCATGCTGATGGCGTCACTGATGAGCCAACACCTTTCGGCCGGATGGAAACCGGTTCAAAATGGCAATGAGGCCTGGAGCGCCAGTCCATCATCGGGTGCATTTGATACTGCAGACGGAACACTGATGCTGGCCGCAAACAATGACGTGCAGTTCCGCAAACTCTGCCTGGCACTGGGACGAAACGACATTTTTACAGATCCGCGCTGGCAATCGCCACAGGCCCGCCAGCGAAATGACAAGAGCCTTCGCCTTGCTTTGAACGAAGCGTTTCTGACCCAAAGCGCTGCACACTGGGAAGTCCTTCTGGCACAGGCCGATGTGCCGGCGGCGCGCGTGCGTGGCCTTGACGAAGTCCTTGCCGAGCAACAGGTCGCGGTACGCAGCCTGCTCAGCGAAATTCATGTTGACGGTCACGATGGTCCTATCCACATTCCCGCGATGAGCTTCAAGGCCAATCGCCAGAACAATGCGCCCGCCTTCCCACCCTCAAAGCTGGGTGCCGACACGGATGAGGTCCTGCGCGCACTCGGCATCGCGGATGAACGGCTCGCCGCCTTGCGCAATGCCGGCATTATCTGAACGCAAGCCAACGAATTCCTACGTCCGGAGGGCGGATCAGCGCCTCGACCCGGCCAAATCCTGGCAGGAAAAAATACCTCGCGATCAGAAGAGTGCCTTTGCCTGCCTCCCGCCCCCAACTATTCAACTCGGAAGGCGTCACAGCGGAGGAAAGCGCTTCGCCGTGGATGTGCTTGCCCATAAGGGTGCGTTAATTCGCAACCTCACCCCCTTGATCTGCGGGATGCGGTTCTGGTGCTTGAACTGTTTATCAGGCTTACAGCGCGCCAGGTCGCGGAAAGACCAGACACAGGAAAAAACCGGGCGAAAATGCAAAAGGCATAGAGCCAGTTGGCCGCCTTCGAGCATCCGTCCGAAAGCTTCGAATTGGCAAGGGTACGCGAGCAAGCCCTCACGCGCCGATGCACTGGGGTGCAAGAATTTCCTATATGTTGCCGCCCTGACAAAGATTGACGACACCTGATTATACCTGTCGGGCAGCGCCCGGGCTGAAATGATCGATACCGGTGGCAGTGCAATGCTCTACAGATGGTCCGCCCCGTTCTCCACTCAGTCGGTGTCATTGTGGTGCGCCTGTGCATTGGCATTGGCTTTGGCCAGCCCGAAACCATTGGCAGTTCCGCCGCCGCCAAGAGCCTGAATGATGCAGTCAATGACTTTGCAGGTCATGTTGGGCACGGCAATCTTGATCATCGCGCTTTACGGCCTGGCTTCCTTGTTGCCAACCGTGTCCATCATTTGTGCCGCACGCAATGTCAAAAGCCGTATGGCAGCCTGGGGTTGCCTTCGCCGGATAACGCCAAGTCCCGAACAGCTTACCACAGTCACGGGAAGGCTTCCCTCGCTCCGGCGTCAATCCGACAGGTTGTTCCTGATCTCTTGCGGGGTTGTTACAGCCCAATCAAAGACAATGGTACCTTGTCAGAAAACGCGTCATTTCGCGGTCAAAGGCTTCGAGCAAACCAGTGGAAAGCCACAATAGAATCAGTTCTGGCGCGCAGGCCCCTCGCCGCATCGACCTATGCTGACGATAATCGATTGGCACAGAACCATGGCGGGCACCAATCCGCGAAAATGCCCCAGCTTTGCTTCTCTGACGAAGAGTGAGTGCTTTGAAAAGGGAACAAGCGGACTGAACTCATTGTCCGTGATGGACAAAATGGCACGATTTTTCTTGAAGGCCTTTTCGGCAAGCTCAATCGTGTCTCGCGTATAGTCGTCAAAACTGATCATCAGCAGCACGTCATCTTCACCCATGGCATAAAGCTGTTCCTCGCGCATGGCGCCGACATTGTCGATCAGGAAAACCCGTTTGCCAATCGATGCAAGACCATAATAGCAGTAGGTTGCCACGCTGAATGCGCCGCGGCCGCCGGACACGTGAACGGCAGGCGCGTCGCGCAAGGCTTTCACGACATCATTCAAGGGTGCCTGTTTTTGCTGATCCACAACCTGCATCAACGATATGTAGGCAGACCCAGCAAAGGCCTCGAGCACACTGTGTGGATCGGTGATATCGAGCGGAGAGTTTGCGTCCACCGCCTTTTCCGAAATGCCCTTCAGCCGTTCGGCGTAACTGAGCCTTGGGCCGATCATGCGTTCGCGAAAGACCGATTGCAGCTCGGAAAAACCCGTCAATTCCAGTTCTCTGGTAAACCGTGTGACAGCCGATGGCTGAACGCCCGCCGCCATGGCGATTTTTGAGATCGACAGGATCGCGATGTCATCCGGGTTGTTCAGGATGTAATGCGCCACGGCCTGCAGCTTCGGCGGAAGCTGGTCCTTGCGTGATTTGAGACGATCGACAAAACCACTGTAATTGATTGTTTCAGCCATCCAACTTCCTAATTACCCGGTGTATCCGCCGCGCCTGGTACCTTTTTGGCTCCGACAATCGCACCACCCATCCATTCATTGCAATCTTTTTACAGGATCAGGATTTCAATATCCTTTGATGTTGCGGGTCATTGTAAAATAGCCACGCTCGTTTTGGCCCTGCCATGACATTGAGATAATAAAGATCGCAACCGTTCACGGTTGCGACCGGGTGATAGCGTTTGGGAACCAGCACCGCATCCCATTTTCTATCGTGATGGTCTCGTCCAGTGTTCTGTCATCAGCGTAAACACGCTGAAAGGCAAATCTCTGGCTTGGCTCTATCCGGTGATAATAGGTTTCGACGAGCAATGTTTCCTGCGGCAGATTATTCACATCGTGTTTGGGCGGCGGATAGCTCGAAGAATTTCCTGCAGGTGTAATGACTTCAACAATCAACAGACTGTCAGCCGGTTCGGTTTCCAGAAAATGTTGCACACATGGCGGATATTGTTGCCCTTGATCAGAAGCATGCTCATGAGGATAATCTCTGGGATGCCTTGTCACGGGCATTCCAGACGGCGATCAGATTTCTGAAATTGGTTTCAACAGCCGCAATCGTTTGCGCCGCATCCGCCCTGCCCGACAACCATTCTTCTGCCGGTCCGTTGATCAGGGTGCGACCGACCGCAAATCCCGTGCAAACCGGGTAGTTGGCGCTCAGTGCGAAATCTGCGGCGAGAATTTCGGGCGCCACATTAAGGCCGAGCAGGAGTACGCCCCGGCAATGCGGATCAGATTGCGATATCAATGCCTCAAGACGCGCCCAATGTTCCGAACTTTTGGGCGGCGGCAATTTCCACCAATCGGGAAGAACCCCGATGTCATAGAATCGCCTGACAGACTGCACCACCGCATCATCGCGGTTGCCCCGGCCCTCATCCGGCACGATCTCCAGCAGCAATTCGTGATTTGTCGCGATACAGGCAGCCTGCAGGCGCAGCACCTGCTCCTCCTGTTTGAGCCGCACGTCTTCGGGGTCTGCCGGGTGGTATTGCACAAGGCATTTGACCACATGCGATCTCGGCCAGGCGCGCAGCGTTTCCATGATGGTGTCACCATGCTGGAATTGCAGCGGCACAGACCCGGGCAGTTCAACCGGCCGGGCAATCCACAAATCGGACCCGGTGCAATCTGCCAGGGCATCAAATCCATGAATATCGTCGATGATGACGCCAATCTTGCTGCTATCAGCCGCTACGTTTTGTGCCGCCGTTGCGAACAACCCCTTAAGAGCGGCAATTGCCTCCGGCTTTGCGCCCTTGGCGGCAGCCAGTTCTTCAAATTGCCAGCGATGATCAAAAGCCAGCACGCATAATTCCAGCCAGGGCTTGCGGCCTGTGGTGACACGGTGCAAACGCTCCAGAACAGGGTCTTCACGCAAACGATGATGCGCAGAACCATGGGCAAGATAATGCTGCAATTCTTCACGGCTCGGAATGGCCGGCGCGCACCCATGCCGCGAGACCACAAGAGCCCCCGATGCATTGCCATAGGCGCAGCAGGTTTCCCAGGTTTCATTGGCTACCCAGCCACACAGAAACCCGCTCATGAATCCGTCGCCTGCGCCCAGCGTGTTGTAGACCTCGATTTCACGGCCGGCCACAGCGATCCCCTCGTCCAGGGTGGCCGGAATATCACCGGGAAATACCGCGCACCCCAAAGGACCGCGTTTGGTCACCAGAGTGGCGGCTGTCAGCGCCCGCAACGCCTTGAGAGAATCGATGGTGCTGGCCTGCCCGCCGGCGATGCGGATCTCTTCTTCCGTGCCGACGATCAGATCGCAATCAGCAACGATGCTCTGCAGATGGGCGGTGACCGGCGCCGATTCCACAAAGCGATTTTCCCCGTCACCGTGACTGGTCAGCCCCCATGCAACGGGCCGGTAATCGATATCAAGCGCAATTTTTGTACCTGCTTGCCTGGCGGCGCGAATGGCTTTTCTGCTTGCAGCCTCAACGCCGGGTTGTGAAAAATGGGTCCCCGTCAAAACCAGTGTCTTGGCGCGTGCAATATAGGCAGGATCAACATCGTCCTCGCTCAGCGCCATATCAGCGCAATTTTCCCGGTAAAAAATGTGAGGGAAGGATGATCTGTTCCTGATTCCCAAAACAACAAGCGCCGTCAAACGCTTGGGATCGGTGGACACATGGGCGACATCAACCCCTTCTTCCACGAGCGTCCGGCGAATGAATTGTCCCATCTGTTCATTGCCGACCCGGGTGATCAAACCGGATTTCAGGCCCAGTCGCGCAGCACCAACCGCGATATTTGTCGCACAGCCTCCGACATAGGAGGAAAACGAACTCATGTCTGACAATGGAAGCCCTTCCTGATCGCCGTACAGGTCGACACTGGATCGGCCCAGAGCAATGACATCCAGGTCTCGTTCATGCATTCAATTGCTCCTTTGGTTTTCACTCGGAGCCCGGCAAAGCATCCTCACTTGCCGAAAAAACCCCAGACAATGCGCTGTTATGGCGGCGTCAAATTTGGTCTGCATTTGTTCCACGGCAGCAGGTCTCAACCACACCATGGGCAAATGCACGAAACAAAATAATCATAAATTTCTGTAGTTTACAATAATAGAATAATATTTCTATTCTGACTGCAGAGGAAATGGGAGGGCATATCCCTGGCACTCAGGATCGGTCTGGCCGGCGCAGGTAAAATGGTCGGTGGAGGCGACGCTGCTATATCCAACTGAAGAACGAAGGCAGTCTGCTTCTCTTCTTGGAACAACTGACGTCCATCACCATGGATATGAGCTGCGTGGATGCCGTTGTTTTTGCGCACCGGCTTCCAATTTTGTCACCGGCCAAACTCTCTATGTCGATGGGGACATTACCTCAAGCCAGTAATCAGTACCGGCAAACGAAACCCAATTTGCCCTGCAATTGCTAAATCAATGGATCATGCGCCCATTGCAGCAGCGCCTGCCTCTGTTTGCGCCTGCAAAAAATGTCTCCGGGTTCGCAATTTGCGCGGATTTGCCCTGCATGGCGGGCAAAACCTCTCCATCGCTTGATCTGCGCTGCATCAATATCCGCCAGACGCCTGCCCATCCAGTAGCGCGCATACCATTGAAACCAACCGCGCGGGTCGGGGCCGATGATCCAGCCCTTTTGCCGCCACACCGCCAGCGGTTGTCGGCTCTTGATACCGAAATAATTCAATTCGGGGTCCGGGCTGGAGGAAATCTTTGCATTTTCAAACCATTCCTTGGGGAATTCCTGCGTGCAATCATTGAGATATTTACCCTCGAACACGCCCATTTCAAGCATTTCCTGCGGAGAATGGCAGGGATTGAAACCATCCGCAAAATCCTGTCCGGGTTCAAACACCAGCTGATAGGAATAGTCTGACTGCATGCGATCATCGACATGAATGGTTTTTGCCTGCGTCATCTCCATTTCAGCCCTTGCTCAGCATCTGGGTGCCTAGATAGCCCAATGAGGCCGAGGCGCCGGTCAGGAAAACACCCCAGGCTATATCGACGAAGACAACGCTCACCGGCCAGTTTTTCAGTGTCGCATAATTCGTCATGTCATAGGTTGCATAGGTGAAGAACCCGAACAGCGCGCCGTAGCCCATCGCATACCAAAGGGACCCGTTTTTCAGGCCGGGCGCCACGGCAAATATGATGATCCCGGCGATATACATCAGGTAGAAACCCAGCGCAGCGCCGATATTAGGCTTGTCCAGCATCAAAGGACCGAGGCGCTCAAAATAGAAGTTTCGGGCTATCTTTGAGAGCCAAACATAGTCGACGCTGAAGAAAACGATCGCAGTCACCGCATAGGCGATCAGATACCTTGTCATGATAGAACTCCCGGGTGTCTTTGCCTTTACTACGCATGCCGACGTTCAATGGATCACTTTTACGCCAGATGGACAAAACTTGTGATCCATATTGCAATCTGGCGCGTAAACACACTGATAAACAAACAGGGTGGACTATGGACAGGTTGAAGATTGCCGTTATCGGCTCAGGAATATCAGGATTGTCGGCGGCCTGGCTATTGTCAAAGAATCATCAGGTTACACTGTATGAATCAGCCGGACATGTGGGCGGCCACGCCAATACGGTAGACGTAGAGACTACGGACGGCCCCATAGCGGTCGATACCGGCTTTATCGTTTACAATGAGGCCAATTACCCCAATCTCACAGCCCTCTACGACCATCTGGGCGTTGAGACCCACCCGACCGACATGACCTTTGCGCTGTCCATGAACAATGGCGGCTATGAATATTCAGGCTCCGGGATGAACGGCCTGTTTGGTCAAAGACGCAATGTGGTCAACCTGCGGCATTGGCAATTGCTCAGCGATTTGACGCGCTTTTTCCGCAATGCGCAGCAGCAGGTTGCCAACTATCCCGACAGTATCAGCCTTGGCCAGTTCCTGCTCAATGAGCGCTATTCCAAGGCCTTTGTTGAAGACCATATCGTTCCCATGGGGGCTGCCATCTGGTCCACCAGCATTGCCGAGATGCTCAATTACCCGGCCAGAAGCTTTGTGGATTTCTATGCAAATCACAGCCTGCTGGAATTGGGCAACCGCCCTGCATGGCGCACGGTAAAAGACGGCAGCCGCAAATATGTCGAACGGATGATCGCCGATGGCGGATTTGAAATCCAGCGTGGCAACGGTGCCTGCCGCATATCAAGGCATCCGGCCTATGTGCATATCACCGATGAACGCGGCGTGTCCCGCCCCTTTGATCATGCCGTCGTTGCAACCCATGCCGATCAGGCCCTGGGATTGCTGGACCAGCCTGATGCACTGGAAACGCGACTGCTTGAACGTTTCACCTATCAGAAGAACACCGCTGTCCTGCACCGGGACGCGCGCTGGATGCCGCGAAGAAAGCGGCTATGGTCAAGCTGGAATTACCTCAAGCAGGGTGATGCGGCCAATGGCGAACTGTGTGTCACCTACTGGATGAATCAGTTGCAGCCACTCAAGACAGACACAAACCTGTTTGTGACGCTTAATCCCTATGGAGAAATTCACCCCAAGGCTGTTGAAGCCTCTTTCGAATATGACCATCCAGTGTTTGATGTGCGGGCACTGGAGGCGCAGAAAGACCTGTGGGCCTTGCAGGGCAAGAACCGAACCTGGTTCTGCGGCAGCTATTTCGGCTATGGCTTTCACGAAGATGGCGCGCAAAGCGGTCTGGCGGTTGCTGAGCAATTGGGGGGCGCAAGAAGGCCCTGGCAGGTGGCTGATGAATCCGGGCGCATCGCTCTTCCCATGGTCAAAGCTGTGGCAGCCGAATGAGACAGGTCAACGACGCCATCTATGCGGGCAATATCATCCACAAGCGGGTGGGACCAATCAGCCATGCACTGCGCTACAAGGTCTTTTCCCTGCTGGTCGATTGCGACAATCTTCCATCGCTGGCAACACGGCTGAAACTGTTCTCCCACAACAGGTTCAATCTGGTCAGTCTCTACCAGAGCGACTTTGGTGACGGCGTCGATTTGCCCGCCTACCTGCGCACGATTGCAGACAGATCCGGGCAAGGCGACAAGGTTCATCGCTTCATGATGCTGTGCTACCCGCGTATTCTGGGCTACGCCTTCAATCCCATAACGGCCTATTTCGGTCTCGACAGCGATGACCATATCCGTCTGACGGTCTATGAGGTTCGCAACACCTTTGGTCAAAGAAAGACCTATGTGTTGCCGGCGGATCCAGACCAGGATGGCCAGATCTGGCAGCAATGTCCCAAACAGTTTTTTGTCTCCCCCTTCAACAAGGTATCGGGAACCTATGGCTTCCACCTGTCCAGCCTCGCCGATGAATTCACATTGGGCGTCGCACTCAAGGATCAGGAAAAACCGGTATTGCGTGCCCATTTCAGGGGAAAGAGGCAAGAACTGACCGACAGGGGCCTGATCCGGGCCATCGTGGGAACAGGCCTTTTGACGCTCAAAGTGATGGTCGGCATCCACTACGAGGCGGCCCGACTGTGGATCAAGGGTTTGCGTTTGCAAACCCGACCACCCGCACCGGAAGCCGCCATCACCTATTTCGCTGACGCGCGTTCCGGCACGGAGCGCATTCCGCTAGTTCAGCACAGCCAGGGAAATGTTCAAAACGGCTGCGAAACCGACCCAGAGCACATAGGGCACAAACAGCCACGACGCGCGCCTGTCGATCTTCGCCGACACGATGATGAAGGTCACGATCAACGCAAACAAGGCGACGATCACGACCACGGCAGGCCAAAGAAGGTGCATGGCGAAAAACACCGGAGACCAGAGCCAGTTCAATAATTGCTGGGCACCCCAGATCTTCAACGCCGGACCATGTGGGTCGCGCGACCAGACCAGCCAACCGGCGATCCCGATCAGCACATAGAGCGTCAGCCATACCGGTGCGAATAACCAGTTGGGCGGATTGAACGACGGCTTGACCAGCGCCGCATACCATTCACCGGGTGCCGTCAGCGCACCAATGGCGCCACCTGCAACCAGAGTGACGGCAATAAACAGTGCCAATACGAGTAGTGATTTTCCCGAAAGGCGGGAATGACCGGTTTGTGCTGATGTCATTTGATTGCCCCTCCTGAAGGCAGGGATTTGATTTGCGACGCGATCATGAACTATGAAATTTGATTCTGCTCAACCCGTTGGATTGCGCCATACGAATTTGCGCACCAACCAGAAATAAAGACCTATGGGGATGATGCGCAAGAGCTTCATGACCCGTGCAAAAAGCCATGGGAACGCAATGTCGTATTGTCCCTTTTCGAGCCCGGAAACAATGGCCCGCGCAGCCTCGGACGCGGAGATGATGCCAGGCATGGAAAACTGGTTCTTCTGGGTGGCGGGCGTATCGACAAAACCCGGGCAGATCAGCGAAACCTTGATCCCGAGGGGAGCAAGCTCTATGCGCATCGTCTCGGCCAGATTGATCAAAGCCGCCTTGGTCGGCCCATAGGCTGCTGATTGCGGCAGCCCGCGATAACCGGCAGTAGAGGCGACAATGGCAATATGCCCCTGCCCCCGAGCAAGCATGGATGGCAACACGGCGTGAAGACCGTTCATCACGCCCATGTAATTGACTTCCATTCCCTGGCGCACCGCATCCAGATCGAAGGCTTTCATCTCCATCGCGCTCCACGCAGCAGCATTGAGAACAACCAGATCAACCGATCCGCAATCTGCCTGGATTTTGGTCAAAGTCTCATCCACGGCGTCCGCGTCTGTCACATCCAGAGGATAGGCCCTGATCGACTGGCTATCGTAAGCAAGGGAATTCAACCTGTCCTGCGAACGCGCCGAGATGGCAATGTGCCTGGCGCGCCCTACCATCATACGGGCAAGTTCAAGCCCTATCCCGGAACTTGCACCGGTGATCCACACGGTATTCCAGCGCGGATTGTTCACTTCACCCATGATCAGATACCCGTCAATGGCTGCAACAGACGGCTGAAGAAGCCCTTGAACCGGGTCGGTGCCTCTGTGGCAACAAGACAGATGCAAGGCAAATCGCCATCAACAATCGGCTGATGCTCAACATGTTCGTCAAGATCTGCAATATCGCCGCGGCGAAAGGTGCCAAAGACGTCCGTATAGCTCCCCGAAAGGATCAACGTCAGCTCCGAGCCTCCGTGCCCATGCTCGGGAACAGCCATACCCGGGGCAATGTGCAGCATGTAGAGCGACGATTTTGATGCCGAGTTCTGCTTGATCACATGTTTGCGAACGCCGGGTGCAATCGACCTCCAGCGGACCGCGCCCAGATCAGGACCCAGATGCCTTACCAGGGGTGCTGGTACATCTCCGCTGACTTGCGCAACGCAAGCAGCCGGCGCGGTATCAGCCGGCTGGTCGTCAATCCGCAGCATCAGATGCTCGAATGATCCGACCTCCAGTTCGGCTGTTCCGGCATCTTCCAGCACGCCGCCGCCAAGCTCTTCAGCTTGCCGCACGGCATGGCGGCAGGTGTCACACATGGCGACATGGGTGGCGACAACAACAGTGAAGGCCTCATCCAGGTTCCCACAAGCATATTGCAGCAATGTCGCATCATCGAGATGATGGTCTAGGCTCATTTCAAGTCCTCTAATTTGTTCTTCAGCTTCGCATAGGCCAGCCGCATTCTGGACTTGACCGTACCCAGCGGCAGTGCAAGCTTTGCAGCTATCTCACTTTGTGAAATGTCTTCCATGAAGGCGAGTTGAATGATCTGTCGTTGATCTTCGGGTAATTCACTCAGCGCCTTGGCGATCTTCTGGGTGCGCTGACTGGCAAACATCCGGTCTTCACCATCCGGCTCATCAGAAACAATCTCCAGATCATCGATATCCGTATAGGCCTGGGAAGATCCACGCCGCAGCCGGTCGATGCGTGCATTACGCGCAATGGTAAAAATCCATGCGCTGACCGAGCCGCGGTCCGGAGCGTAAAGATGAACCTTGCGCCACACGGTCATCATGACAATCTGCACGATGTCTTCGGCCTGTTCCGGCCGTGCCCCCGACTTCATCATCAATGACTTGATCCGGGGCCCGAAATGCAGAAAAAGCGCTTTGAACGCTTCGCGGTCCTGATTGCCGGCGATATCCGACATCAAAAGCACATGCGCATCCGTCTCCGGTACCGAATTGTCCTCGATTTCGTCCACCCGCCAAGCTGCCTGCATTACCAAATCCCGAATGACCTTTACCACATTACGGGCGCACAGGTCGATTGGATCACTGCTTGTGGAAATAAATCGGGTATATATTCAGGTCGTCCCCAAAGCGTGGCTGGAGACCGACACGGGCGCGTCTGACCTGGCTGCATGCCCATCGAGCGGGCCGGACACCTGGGTGCGAGAACGGGTCTGGACAGCAGCAAGCAGCAACAGCCAGAGGTACAGCGCCGGCGACGATCGTTGCGCCGTAAGGGCGTCTGCCAAACGAGACGCCTGAACCCTGATGATCAGCCCCTCATCACCCGAACAAGGTCCGGCGGATAGGGGCTGATCGTTTTTTCAACGTCGCAACGCACGCATGCGTTCCAACCGGTTACTCCTGTTCAGATCCGAGATCTAAACCGTGGACTTGGTCCGCCAGCTGTCCGTGTAGTTTTCGCGGGCTTCAGCAGCATAGGGTGTCTGTGACACGCGCACGCGGATTTCAGCCTGCTTGTGCTTTTCTGCCGAGGTCTTTTCGGTTCCGCCATTCGGCTCGCCCCAGGTCATCGTCAAGACATCACCGATCTGGACATCCTGGTCGACCACGCCCAGTGAAAGCATGCAACGTTCATTGTAGCTGTAGCCGTTGAACATCGACATGCCGACCATCTTGCCATCACGCATGACCATGTCGGCACTCGTCGAGGCATAATTCGGCTGTGGAAAATCGATCCATTTGTAGGGCACTTCACCCGGGCGGAAGGCAGAGGCGATGACATTGACGACATCCTCGGCGTTCCACTCGAAAGTCACCTTCTTGCGGTTCTTCGCGTCCTTCATCTTCAACAGGGCATCCTTGCCGATGAAATCGGTCTTCCAGCCGATATAGAAATCATAACCAAGTTCGAACGGATTGACGTAGTAATCCTCGATATTGTCGGAGACAAAGCTGCCGCCGATCGCACCGGTGGCTTCATAGCTGTCGGCGCCCAGCCACTCGCGATATTCCTTCATCATGCCACCGCCGGTATAGATGCCTGGCAGCGGTGACGGGATCCAGCCCGATTCCAGCGTATTGGTGGAATAGGCGCGGCTGCCGACCTGACGCAGGTCCACACCCACGGCCTCGGCGGATTCCAGAATGACGCTACGTACATATTCAAGATCGGCATGCGGCCCCCATATTTCGAGACCCGGTGCACCGGCCATGCCGTGACGCAGCGCCTGTACGCGTTTTGAGCCCACATTGATCCAATCGACATGGAAGAACTTGATGTCCTGAACCGGGCCGCCATTCATCTTCTCGAAGATTTTCGGCGCGTCGGGTCCCTGAATCTGGAAGCGGTAATGGGTGCGGTAAACGGCCTTGCCATCCGGTCGCGAGGGCGAGCGCGGGTCGCGGTGGATACGCACCTTGTGTGTACCAATGGCTTGCTGGAATTGAACCCAGTTTGCCGTCGGCGCACGACCGACGAGCACGAACTTGTCTTCGCGTTCTCGAAAGATGATCATGTCGCCAACCACATGTCCGGCAGGCGTCACTGGCACGAAGTGCTTGGCGCGGTTCAGATCGAAATTGGCAAAGCTGTTGATTCCGACATGGCTGAGGAAGGCGGCGGCATCCGGGCCCTCGACGATGACTTCGTCCATGTGGTGGGTCTGATCGAAAAGCACAGCCGTGTCGCGCCATGCTCCCTGTTCATCGCGCCAGTTGGTAAATTCCGGCGCCACCACCGGGTAGACATACATGCCGACTTTCGAATTGCGCAACATCTCCACGACGTTGCCTTTTTGATTGATCAGCGATTCAAGGCTGCTTGCTGCCATGTCAGTTCCTCCAAGAGTTTCATCAAGATGTATACATTCTTACTGAAAAACGAGGCTTTGACCAGTGAAAACTTGTTTATTCCACCATCTGTGTCGACATAAATCTCATTTCAGCTTGAAACGATCAATCGACAATCAGCGCAATGGAGGCAACAGGACCGGTCAGGGAACGTTTCCTGGCGATGACATATTCAAGATCGCGGCGCGCCGTGCGGGCGTGTTCGCGGGCCAGAGCCTCGGCGCGCGCACCCTCCCGCTCACCGATTGCCGCAACGATTTCACGGTGTTGCGCCTGCGCAAGATCAAGCGAATGACGACGGCTGACCATATCGACCTTGTCGGGCAAAAAGGCTGAGGGTGAGGCGAATGGCAGGCGCATGACCCGATCAAGTTCGCGGGCAATCACCTTGCTGCCAGCGAGCTGTGCAAGCACATGGTGAAAATCTGCATTGAGGCGGGAATAACTTTCAAAATCCGTATCGCCCGGACCGCCGTCGAAACATTCATCAAGCTCAGCGACAATCCTGGTGATCCTTGACAGCAATTCTGGATTCGCCCCGCGCTCCGCCGCCAGGCGAGCCGCCGTTCCTTCCAGGACACCACGCAATTCTATTGCATCAATGACATCATCGAGGCCGAAAGTGCGGACGACGAAGCCGCTTCTTGCGCGCTCCAACAGACCCTCTTCGGCCAAACGTGACATGGCCTCTCGCACTGGCGTGCGGGAAATCTGCAACATTTCCGCAAGAGGCACTTCAAGCAGGCGTGTACCGCCCTGTAACTCGCCGTTGAGTATGCGTTGCCGCAACTCGGTCAAGGCCCGCATCGTGTGACTGCTTCCCGTCGCCTCAGGCATTGCTTGCACCTTTCGCCGGTCGATCCCAGGTTCGGGACAGACAATAGCCCTGACCATCGCCCGTCAGGGCTGGACAGGATAAAACAGATCCCATGCCGCATGCAATGTATACATTTTGCACCACAGGCAAAACCGACATGCAGATTGCGTGCACTTGATCCGCATCAAGACGCGCATCTGCCTGTCGTGCAGGATGTGCCCATGCAGAACCGGGAGCATCGGCCATGGATACAGGGCAAAGAGTAGAGATTGGTGAGAACAGACTCGAAGGGCTGCTGAGCGTGCCGGGCAATGCCTCCGGCCTGATCATCTTCGCCCATGGCAGCGGTTCGAGCCGGTTCAGCCCACGCAACAATTTTGTAGCCGGTATCCTGCAGACCCGCGGCTTTGCGACGCTGCTCTTCGATCTTCTGAGCCAGGAGGAGGCCGCCGATCGCCACAACGTTTTTGACATTCCACTTCTGGGCGAACGTGTGACGGAAGCCATAATCTGGGCCGCAACGCACCCGCAAACCGCAGATCTGCCCATTGGCCTGTTTGGAGCCAGCACCGGTGCGGCGGCGGCCCTTGTTGCGGCGGCAGAATCACCGGCGCGGATCCGTGCCGTCGTTTCGCGTGGTGGCCGCCCGGACCTGGCGGGCTCAGCCCTGCCCCGTGTCAAGGCGCCGACGCTTCTGATCGTCGGCGGGCTGGACTTTCAGGTCATTGACCTCAATGAGGCAGCCCAGACGTTGATGCGATCCGAAACACGAATGGAAATCGTTCCCGGTGCGACGCATCTCTTCGAGGAAGCGGGCACACTCGAAAAGGCCGTTGACCTTGCCTCCGACTGGTTTGCTGTCCATTGCCCTGCGGGCTGATTAACGCCCGCCTGCGGCGAACGCGCCACCGGTCATCCTTTTCAGATCAGGTTGCGCCCCGCCAGGTTCCTGAAAAGGTGGCTGACGCCAAATGTCCATTCCCGGCACTGCGTCGACAATCTGACCGTATTGGTCAGCTTGCCCAAAGACGGACATGAAATCGAGACGACATCGCCAAGCTTGTGGGTAAAGCCCTCACCGACAATATCCCTGTCCTTTGTGGGCGCAAACAGCGTGCCGAGAAACAGCATGATGCCGTCCGGGTACTGGTGATGGCGGCCAAGCGTTTGCGCCACCAGATCGAGCGGGTCGCGGCTGATCTCCGACATGGAGGACTGACCTTCCAGAACATAACCGTCTGTGCCTTCCACGCGCAGATCAAGAACCATGCTGCGCACATCATCCATGCCGAATTCAGCATCGAACAGGCGGATCATCGGGCCGATGGAACAGGAGGCATTGTTGTCCTTGGCTTTTGACAACAGCAATGCCGAGCGGCCTTCAATGTCGCGAAGGTTCACATCATTGCCGAGACAGGCTCCCACCACCGTGCCATGGGAAGAAACAGTCAGCACCACCTCCGGTTCGGGATTGTTCCACTTGGAAATCGGGTGCAGACCGACTTCGTCTCCGGGCCCCACGGAAGACAGCACTTGGGCTTTGGAAAACACCTCCGCATCCGGACCGATACCGACTTCAAGATATTGGCTCCAAAGGCCCTCCGCAATCAGCAGCTTCTTGACGTCCGCCGCCTGGCTGGACCCGGCTTCGATATTGTTCAACGATTTGCCGATCATCGACCCGATGCGTTCGCGGATCGCCAAAGCCAGCGCCGGATCACCGGCCGCCCGTTCCTCGATGACCCGCTCCACCATCGAACTGGCAAAGGTAACGCCGCAGGCCTTGATGGATTGCAGATCGCAGGGCGCCAGAAAATGCGTGGCATTGCGGTCACCAGGTGCATTGGCGGCAATCTCGTCGACAGACCCCAAAACCACACCGTCAGCCTGACGCACATAGGCTGCCGGATCACCCATCTCACAGACATCACGCACCAGCGGTGCCGTGTGGCAGGTTATATCGACAATATTCCCGTCACGGATCGTGACGACACTGGGACCTCCGGCATTTGCATTCCAGACGCGACCGATAAAAACACCATTGCGGATTTCATCCAAGGAATATGCCAAAATTTTGTCCCTCCACAAACAGACAGATATATAAAAACCCTGCCGGGACCCTGCACCCTGATGCTACGCGGCATCCCGACCGACACAAGACATAACGACCGATAATCTCAAGCGCAACGGTAAAAGCCCGGTTCGCGGGCCTATGCGAATGGAGATTGTTTCACAACGCTTACAGACCGTTGACATACTACCATGGTAAAGTAACTTGTACGGATCGAGCCTCATGCAAATCTTCATTGGATGCAGTGTGACGTTTCGATTTTGGATATCAAAGGGAGGAACCCAGATGCAATTCAAACGCCTTATTTCCGCATGCCTTGCGCTCACCGCCATCCCGACATTGGCCCTGGCAGATTCGTCAACCCGCGTTGCGCTCATTCCAGGTGGCCCGCATCCCTATTTCGCCGCCTGGGAACAGGCAGGCGCCGATGCAGCCGCCAAATTCGGCCTCGGTGCCGCCGACTACAAGGTGCCTCAGAAATGGGAACTTGGCTTGCAGAACCAGATGCTCGAAAGCCTGGTGACACAGGGCTACAATGCGTTCCTGATTTTCCCCGGCGACCCTGTGGGAACCGTGGCGATTGCCAATGAACTGGCCGATACCGGCGCACCGGTCATGGCACTTGCCGGATGTCTGAAAGACCCTTCCGACGCGGTCTTCTGCATGGGCACAGACACGGGCAATTCCGCCTATCTGGGAACCAAGGAACTGCTCAAGGAACTGGGTGCCGGCGCCAAGATTGCCCATTTCACCGGCTTCCTGGTGGATCCCAATACACAATTGCGCATTGATGCGGTCAACAAGGCAGCAGAAGAAGGCGGCGCTGAAGTCATTCAGGTGATTGCTGACATCGACGCACCGGAACCGGCCGAAGAGAAAATCAACGCCTATCTCGCAGCCCATGCTGCGGATGTGGACGGCATCATCACCACCGCCTGGGTCCCGGCTGTCGTTGCCTCCTCGGCACTGCGCAAGATCGGCGACAAACGCATCAAGATGGTTGGCATCGACCACGACGAAGTGGTTCTCAAAGCCATCAAGGATGGTTTTGTGCACGGAACGATGCTGCAAAACCCCTATGGTCAGGGCTATATCGGCTCCTATGCCGCTGACCGGTTGCGTTCAGGCTGCACCGTAAAAGCCGACGCTCCCTTCAAGAGCAATGCATTGACTGACAAATTCATCGACTCAGGCACTGTTTTTGCAGGTATCAACGACGTGGATGATTATGTTGGTTCCATGCAGGCGATCACCAATACGCTTTTCGCGGATTTCGAATCGACCTACCTTGACTGCAAATAGTGCAGTTTGGCGGAGCCTTTCGGGGCTCCGCCAATATGAAATCATGCGAAGGCGGGGCGCGAGATGAGTGGTACGGGGCAAGAACAATCTGTCGGAATTCCTCCTGCAGAGCAAGCATCTGGCGCGCGCCTGGCCACGCTGCGCATTCTGCTGAGCAATGAATTCGGGCTGCTGGTGCTGATCGTCCTGTTCGCCATCATCTTCTCGACCATATCGCCCGCTTTTCTTTCAAAATTCAGTCTTTACGCTCTGGGCCGTACGTCGGCGGTCAATATCATGATCGGTTTTTCGATGATGGTGGTGATCATTACCGGTGGTCTCAACCTGTCGGTTGGTTCCATTGGCGTCTGCGCTGCCATGTTTGGTGGCCTGCTGATGCAGGCTTTTGCCATGCCCTGGCCGCTGGCCGTGTGCGGCGGACTTGCCATGGGCGCTGCCCTGGGTGCACTCAACGGCTTTATCATCGTGCGATCGGGGCTGCACAGCTTCATCATCACCCTGGCAACGATGAGCATTTTCTTCGGTGTCATGATTTTCCTGACCCGTGCAGAATCCTATCGAGACATTTCCCCTGCCTTCACCAGTTTCGGACGCATGAAGCTTGTCGGCATCATTTCCCCCTTGCTGCTGGTCTCGGCTCTGGCCGGCGTTCTGCTGTCGGTTCTGTTTCGATATACCGCCCTCGGACGGGAAATGCTGGCAACCGGGGCCAATGAACGCGCGGCTGAGCTTTCAGGTATTCGGGTCAATCGGATCATTACCTATTGCCATTTGCTTTCCGGCGTTCTGGCCGGTGTGGCCGGGCTGATGCTGGTATCGCGCACCGGCGCCGCCATTCCCTCCATGGCTGGACAATTGGGGCAGGACTGGTTGCTGCCTGCCTTCCTTGGCCCGGTGCTTGGCGGCACGCTTCTGACTGGTGGACGCGTCTCCGTTCTGGGCACATTTCTGGGCTCCTTTCTGGTGACCATGCTGACAACAGGCCTGCTTTTGATGCAGGTGGGCGCCTTCTGGATGCAGACCTATCTCGGGATGCTGCTGCTCGCCGCCGTGCTGATTGACATGGTGCGGCGTTCCTATCTGACACGGAGAAAGCTGATATGAGCAGGCGCTTTTGGGAGACAGACTGGTTCGGGCCACTCATGGTCATTGTTGTGGCTGTCGCCGTCGTCAGCGCACTGAACCCATCGTTTCTGTCACCTTTCAATATCCAGGTCCTGCTGCTGGCCATCGCCGTCAATGCGATGATCGCATTTTCCCAGATGATCATCATCGCCATTGGCCAGATGAATCTCTCGGTCGGCGCCATCGGCGGGCTTTCTGCCATTGCCTTTGCGGGCATGATGGAAGTCTGGGGCATACCCTGGCCAATCGCGGCCATTCTGGCACTGGCCCTGGGCGTACTCGCCGGCGTTGCCAATGGCGTTCTCGTGGCACTCACTGGCATCTCGGCCTTTGTCATCACGCTGGCCAGCCTGTCGGTTTACAAAGGCGTCAACCTGGGGATTACCGAGGCACAACCATTTTACAAGATACCGGACGTCGTGAAGGGGCTTGGCAATGACACATTTCTCCATCCCCTGCCCTGGCTGATCATTCCCTGTGTGCTGGCGGCCTTGCTCCTGTGGTATCTGCTCAACAGGCTGCCACTGGGACGCTCCATCCTTGCCGTGGGTGGAAACGAGCATGCCGCCGAACTGTCCGGCATTTCCGTGCGCCGGGTGGTGATCGTCGCCCATGCCATCTCCGGGCTTCTGGCTGCCTCAGCGGGCATCATGCTGGTGGGCCGGTTGCAATTGGGTCAGCCGACGATTGGCGATGACTGGCTGATCCTGTCATTTGCGGCACCGGTTATCGGCGGTGCAATCCTGTCCGGTGGGCATGTCAGCGTGGCAGGTACCTTGCTTGGTGTTGCCATTGTCGCCATTTTTACCCAGGTGCTTGTCCTGTTCAACATCGATCCGTTTCTTGTTCAGGTGGTGCTGGGCGTGCTTATCCTGTGGGCGGTCGGGGTCAATCGTTTCCGCGAGGTCCGTGCCTTGAAGCATAGCGCGCAGGTGGCGTCATGAGCATCCAGAATTCCCCATCAGAAACGGCCGTATTTATTGCAGAGGGCATGACCAAGACCTTTCCCGGCGTCACCGCACTGGAGGACGTGAGGCTTTCCCTTTCCAAGGGATCGATCCACGCATTGCTGGGTGAAAACGGCGCAGGAAAGTCAACACTCATCAAAGCCATCACCGGCGTTCATCGTCTGGATTCCGGCCGCATGATGCTGAACGGACAGCTGTTTGAGCCCTCCGATACGCGCGACGCCATCAGTCGGGGCATTGGCGTGGTGCATCAGGAACGCAATCTCATTCCGCGGTTTTCCATCGGCGAGAATATTTTCCTCGAAAGCCTGAATGCCCATCCGCTGCGGCGCATTGATTACAACCAACTCTTCCGTGATGCCCGCGTCTGGCTGGAAATGCTTGGCGTTGATGCCGACCCGGCAATGCCGGTCCATCGCCTGAGTGTGGCAAAGACCCAATTGGTGGAGATCGCCAAGGCCCTGTCATTGAACTCGCGCATTCTGCTGCTCGACGAGCCGACTGCAGCGCTCACACCGCACGAAACAGACACATTGTTCAAGATTTTGCGTCAGTTGCGCGATGATGGTGTCAGCCTGATGTTTGTCAGCCACAAGCTGGAGGAAGTGCAGGAAATCTGCGATCGGGTAACCGTCTTGCGTGATGGGAAAAACGCCTGTGAAAGCCAACCGCTGGAGGGCCTCGATAGGCAGGCCATCGTGCGCCTGATGATCGGTCGCAATGAACAGATTCCAGACTGGTCGGCGCGTGACCGCTCCACCGGCAAGGCTCTGTTGCAATTGAAAAATGTCTCCACCTCACTCGGGCACAAGGAGATCGACCTGAGCGTTCACAAAGGAGAGATTGTTGGTCTTTACGGACTTGTCGGCGCAGGACGCAGTGAACTGGCCAAATCGATCCTCGGCAAATTTCAGGTGACCGGCGGCGAGGTTCTGGTGAACGGCAGCCGGGCGGAAATCCACAGCGTTGCCGATGCCGTGCGGCAGTACCGGATCGGTTATGTCAGTGAGGACCGCAAGAGCGAGGGCCTTGTGCTGATGCATTCGGTTCTGGAAAATGTCGGCATGCCCATTTGGCGCCGATTGGCAGGTCTGGTGCATTTTCTGACCAACAGCAAAATTCGCAAACACACCCAACCCTATATCCGCAAACTGGAAGTGCGCACGCCTTCGCTGGACCAGCATGTCGGCAATTTGTCTGGTGGAAACCAGCAAAAGGTCAGTGTTGCCAAATGGCTGGCTGCCGAAGTGCAAATCCTGATTATCGATGAACCGTCCGTCGGCATCGACATCAAGACCAAAGCCTATCTCCATGAACTGATCCGCGAACTTTCGGACAATGGAACAGCGCTGTTGCTGATCACCAGCGACATGCCTGAAATGATCACGTTGGCAGACCATATCGTGGTCATGAACGACTATCGAATCATGGGCGAAATCGACAACACCCGCGACTACGACACGATGAGTGAACGCATCATGACCCTGATTCAGGGCGAGGAATTTGTCGCCGCAGAATAACCTCTTTTTCGGCTTTGGCTTTATCAGACCGAATAGAATCGCGCGCAGGTCAGGCCGAGGATAGCCGCCTGCTCGTCGGCGCTCAGCGCCGCTGCCCAATCCTCGACCACAGCCAGCGTCTCACCATAATTTCCGGCCAGCGTACAGACCGGCCAGTCGGAACCGATCATCAGGCGATTGGGGCCAAAGGCCTCCAGAACGGTGTCGAGGTAGGGCTTGAAGGTCTGCGCCTGCCAATTGGACCAGTCGGCTTCAGTGACCATGCCGGACAATTTGCATAGGACATTTTCCCGCTCGGCAATCGCCCTTATGCCCTTTTCCCATTCATCCCAGTCACTGCCATCCATCAGCGGTTTGGCAATGTGATCGACCACAAAGGGCTGGTTCGCCATGCGATCGACAAGCCTGATGGCAGCAGGCAGATGGATCGTGCGCAACAGCAGATCATAGGTCAGGCCATGTTTTGCCAGACAACCCACGCCGCGCGCATGGTCTGCGCTGTCAGCAAAATCCGGATCGGCACGATCATGTATCAGCATCCTGTAGCCTTTGAGAGCCGAAGCATCGGCGTAGCGTTCCAGCCGGGTTTCGATATCCGGCGCACAAAGATCGATCCAGCCGACAACCCCGCGGATACTGGAATCACGCGCGGCCAGCTCAAGAAGAAAATCCGTCTCTGCCTCCACTTCCCGCGCCTGCACGGCAATCGTTCCCTCAATGCCCGCTTGCGTTCGCAGCGGCGCCAGATCCGCCGGCAGAAAGTTTTGCCTTATGGCAACAAGATCTTCCGTCATCCACGCGAAGTCCTGCGCATTCGCGGCGTAGTCCCAATAGTGCTGGTGTGCATCAAGTCTCATTGACTGTAACCCTCCATCCGCCGTGCTGACGGCGCTCGCCGATTTCCATCAAGTTCTGTTCATATCCCGCCTGAGCGCATCACTTGCCTTTCACTGTATTGACTACCATGGTAGTGGGTCAATACGGACAATAACAAGGCGGGCCAATGCGTTGGCAACCATGACCAGCAAGACGATGCAACCTGTGGCAAAAATTGACCACCAGACACCCATTACGGTGCAAGTCCATGCGCATTTGCGCCGACTTATCCTGACTTTGCAGATCAAGCCCGGTGAAGCGTTGAGCGAAAAGGAACTGTCCCTGAAGCTTGGTGTCAGTCGCACACCCGTGCGGGAGGCTTTCATCAGGCTTTCCGAAGAAAGACTGGTGGATATTTTTCCCCAGCGCGGCACACTTGTGGCGCCGATCCGGCTGGCGGAAATCGAAGAAGCGCAATTTCTGCGCGGCGTTCTGGAAGCGGCCATCGTCAGACGAGCGGCCAGGTCCATCGACAAGACACACCTCAAACTGCTGGAAGACAATCTGCGCCTGCAGCAGCGAACCCTGCTGCGCAAGGATTACGATGCCCTTTTGGAAATCGACGAACGTTTCCACAATCTGTTATGCGACAGTGTTTCCCTGCCCCGTGCATGGCGCATGATCCACGTCCTGAAAGGCCAGATCTATCGCGTAAGCTATCTGACACTGCCGGAACCCGGCCATGGCGAACAGATGGTCCAGCAACATACAAATATTCTTGAAGCTGTCCGAGACGGGGATGAAGATCGGGCAGAGCAGGAAATGCATAAACATCTGCAGGAAATCTGGGGTCCCATCGAACGCATGGTCCAGGACAACAATGAAATTTTTCAATCATGAGGACAGGCCATCCGGCACTGTCAACAGGAGGCATTCATGAAACGCGAACTTCCCAAAATCGGTTTTGGTGGCGCACCAATCGGCGGCCTGCTCGACGCCGTCGATGACGCCGCGGCGATCCAGACAATCCAGTCAGCGCTTGATAGTGGCATCAGCTATTACGATACGGCGCCCTATTATGGATTCGGACTGTCCGAACGGCGCGTTGGCGATGCCGTGCGTGACCACGACAATATCGTCGTTTCCAGCAAGGTCGGCAGGCTTTTGAAACCCGGTCTGCCGCATAATCCCGCTGATTATGGCTGGCCGAAACCATTGCCGTTTCATCCCGTATTTGACTATGGCTACGATGCTGTCATGCGGTCCCATGAAGATTCCCTTCAGCGCATGGGACGTGACAGAATCAACGTCCTGTTTCTGCATGACCTGGGCCCTCTCACCCACCCGGATGCAGAAGAAGAAGCCCGCCATTTCAAGGATGCCATGAGCGGCGGATACCGCGCTCTGGACGAACTGCGCCGGGCCGGCGACATCGATGGTTTCGGTATTGGCGTCAATGAAATTGACGTGTCGATGCGCGTTCTTGATCATGGTGATTGGGATGTGTTTTTGCTGGCTGGCCGCTACACGCTGCTGGAACAGGAAGCTCAAGCGGATCTGCTGCCCGCCTGTTCCGCACGGGCCGTTCGCATTGTTGTTGGCGGTCCTTTCAATTCAGGCATTCTGGTGGGTGGATCAACCTGGAACTATGAGACGGCTCCGAAGGATATTCAGCAAAGGGTAGCGGGCCTCAAGGCTGTTTGTGAATCCCATAGTGTGCCTCTGCCCGCCGCTGCCCTCAAATTCCCACTGGCCAATCCAGTGGTCGCCAGCGTAATTCCAGGTTCGCGCACGCCAGCCGAATTCGCACAATTGATGGAATGGTGGAACACGGACATCCCGACCTCGCTGTGGAGCGACCTGCAAACGCAGGGATTCATTCGCGAGGATGCGCCGCTGCCGGTTTAGAGCCTGTATTATTGCTTTGCCGGAAACTGTTGCATGTTTTTTCGGAAATGGCTGGGCGGAACGTTGTATAGTCTTCTGAACGCCCGGCAGAATGCAGCTTCCGACTGATATCCCGATTCCAAGGCGATCTTCGAGATCGATTCAGACGTTTCCTCAAGATTTTTGCAGGCAAGCTGCATGCGCCATTTTGTGAGATAACGCGAAACCGAATCGCCGACGAGATGGGTAAAACGCGCCGAAAAATTCGATCTGGACATGCCGACCTCCCGGGCAAGACGGTTCACACTCCATTCCTGATCAGGACTTTTGTGCATCAGCGAGAGCGCCCGCCCAATTTGCTTGTCGCGCAGGGCGGCCAACCAGCCTGTTTGCGCCTCTGGCGCAGAAATCAACCAGGCCCTGATCGCTTGAATGATCAGGATGTCCGCCAATCGGGTCAGAACCGTTTCACCGCCGGCCTGCAAAACGCTTGATTCAAGCGCAATGAGCCCCAGCGTGCTTTGCAACCAACTGCCGCTTTCTGCATTCCAACTGTTCAAACACAGAATATTGGGCAACAGGGCCACGAGACGCTGAGCGGCCACATGATCAAAGCGAACCACGCCATATGTGGCCTGTGTCAACGCGCCGCCACCGCCATATTGCATGATTTCATAGCGGTCACTGATCTGGTCTATCGGTATAACGCCAAGTGGCTCTGCATCAGCCTGCAGTTCACTGCGCAAGATATGCGCATTCCCGTGAGGAATAAGCGTGAGGCTCCCCTGCTGCAGCAAACGCGGCTCTTCTCCGGCCATTTCAATCCAGCACTGCCCGGATGTGACAACCGAGAACATCATATGGTTCTCTATATGCGGGATTTCCACGCCCCAGGGCGCAGTCAATTCCGCCCGACAATAGAGCGTCCCGGTCAGTCTCAGCAGGTGAAGAGCCTCACCAAGCGGATCAGCGGAGGCGTGGGGGCGTACGTTTGAAAAGGACATGCATGACGGGTATCACGAATCCAAGTCGAAAGTCCAGATAGATTAGACGATCAGCAAAGTTTTGAGTACTTACAATCATTGTTCATCCAGGATCTTGCGTTAGAGTGCACAGAGACTTCAACAGGAAAGGAAGAACGATGCAGAACTTGAAAACACAGCGGGGCGTCCTGATTGGTTCAGGATTGATCGCTATTGCCGTTGGATCAGGCTTGCTTTTTTCGCCTGAGGCATTTCACGCACTCAATGGCATTGATCTGGGCGATAGCGTCAGCTTGATGAGTGAAATACGCGCGCCTGGCGCCGGCCTATTGGCAAGCGGACTGCTCATCTTCTCTGGCGTATTTGTCAGCAGACTTTTATTCACCGCCTTGGTTGTCGCTATGCTGCTGTATCTCTCTTACGGGATCTCCCGCTTTTACAGCATGGCGCTTGATGGCCTGCCCGCTGATGGGATCATCTTTGTCGCCTTTCTGGAGATGGCAATCGGCCTGGCCTGTGCTTTCACCTTGCAGCGACACCACAGAACGCACTCCTATTGACTGGAACCATGTCAACGCAAACGATCAAGCCGTGGTCAAGCCGTTGCCCAGGCAAGGCCTTCAACCCGGGCCGCCCTGATTGACTGCCAATCCCAGTCGATGCCAAGACCAGGTTTTTCGTCCGGCCATGCACGCCCCTCTTCGATGCGCAGGCCGGACGTCGTGATTGTGTCCAGTTGCGGAATATATTCAAGCCATGGGGCATTCGGTATCGCACAGACCAGGCTGGCATGCAGTTCCATGAGGAAATGCGGACAGACCGGAACGTTGAAAGCTTCAGCCATATGCGCCACTTTCATCCAGGGTGTGATGCCGCCGATGCGCGCCACATCCACCTGTACGATCGATGCGCCTCCCGCTACCAGATAGTCCTTGAACTGGCTGATTGAATACATGCTTTCACCCACCGCAATGGGAACCGAGGTGGATGCCGCCAGCAGGGCATGTTCCAGCACGTTGTCGGCAGGCATGGGCTCTTCCAGCCAGCCAACATCGAATTCCTCCAGCATATGCGCGCGGCGCGTTGCCTCGGCGCGGCTGAAGGCCTGATTGGCATCGACCATAATCTCATAGGATGGGCCAACGGCAGCACGCACGGCCGCAATCCGCTCCCGATCCTGTGAAAGGTGAGGCTTGCCAATCTTGATCTTCGATCCGGCAAATCCCTTTGCCTGGGCTTCCAGTGCATCCTTTACCAGCAAATCGGTGTCAATGTGCAGCCAGCCGCCTTCCGTCGTGTAGCAGGGAACATTGTTCTTCGCTCCGCCCAGCAAACGGAACAGCGGCAGCCCGGCTTTTCTGCAACGCAAATCCCAAAGCGCCGTGTCGATTGCGGCCAGGGCCAGCGAGGTAATCGCGCCGACAGCCGTTGCATGGGTTGAAAAAAGCAGGCTCTGCCAGATACCCTCGATTTCCTCGGCTTCTCTGCCAATCAGACGCGGCACAAGTGTCTGGCGCAAAAGTGACATGATGGCCGGGCCGCCCTGCCCGATGGTATAGGAATAACCCGTGCCGACGACACCATCCGCATCGCGGATACGCACCATGGGCGTTTCCTGACTTTCGAAGGATTGAATGGCATCCGTGCGACGCACCTTTGGCTTCAGATCCACCATCAGGATTTCCACATGTTCGATAATCGCCATGATTGACCAGACCCTTTGTTTTGGCACGCGCGCAACAAAGGTTAAGCCGCTCGTGCTGGCCTGTCGATAGGCAAAGATTTCCGTCAGGTCTACCGGTATGACGAACCCGCAAAATGGCATAAGTAAACTGTTGCGCGTCCCCAACGCCAATGAGTGTCATGATCGCACTGCGAAACCAATGTTCTGGCAATCGCGGTTTTGCCGTTATCGTTAGGCAATATTCAGCCGATCGTGACAATGTTCTGGAATCACCGCTGCAGCACCGAGCGATCCTCAGCATGTCAATTTTAATAGCCGGCTTGCTCCCCGTATCGGTATATGGTCACTTGAAAAACAACCTGACAAAGAAAGAATGCAGCTTGCCGATTGAAAATCCAGACGATATTGAGCTGAATGGGACGCAACGCATTTTCGTCCCGCTCCAGGAGTTTGTCAGGAGACACACTTTGACAGTTGTGTTTTTTTCAGATGTTGGTCGCATGGGACATTCGACGGTGAGAGAATTTGCATAGAACCGGCCTGGCCATCCCGGCCATCAGGAAAACAGGAATTGTCGTCCTCGTATTGTTCCTCGCGCTGGGCGGTGCTCTGGTGCGCAAGGAATACGTGTCGGAACGTTCCAGAGCTCAGGTGCGCGTCCATACGGCAGCCCATGTGGTCGCAACGCAATTTGGCTGGGTATTTGAGTCAAGCGGCCAGACATTGCGCCGCATAGAAGAGGCCGTCGTCAAGGAAAACCTTCGCGCCAATAGCAACTCCATCATCGACATCAACAAGGCTGTCAGGGGCCTGCCCCGTGGTTCCCAATATTCCGTCTACGACAGGCAGGGAGAGCTTATCTATTCCAGCTTTGCCGATGCGGTCAGCATCAGCGTTGACGACCGGAGTTACTTTGACAAACTGCGCAGTGGCCAGGAACTCGTCCTGTCGCCCATGGTGCAGGAACGGCTGAGCGGTGAGAAAGTATTCATCATAGCCAAGCGACTGAATGTTGCTGGCGAATTCGCCGGCGTCGCGACCATTGCCATTCCGGTGACGACACTCTCCTATCTGGCGAATACACTTGGGTTTACGGCCGGTTCCACCATCAGCCTGATCCGTGAGGATGGCATGTTGATCGCTCGCTCCCCGCCCATCGAACCGGTCAACCTGAGGGATTCCAAAGTATTCGAGATGCTGAAAAGCAATCCCGACGGATTTTACGAAAGCATTTCACCTGCTGATGGCATTTCCCGTATTGTCGGTTATCACAAACTTCCCGACTGGCCGATCGTCGCCTTAGCTGGCATGAATTCTGCCACAGCCATGGCGGGGTTCTGGCATGTCATGCTGATATGGACGCTCCTCGGATTGCCGATTCTCGTGGGTCTCTATCTGGCCGTGGTGAAGCTTCAGAACATGATGCGCATCGACGAGGCGCGTCAGGAATCGCTGGCAATCGCCAACCAGAAAAATGAATTTCTGCTGCGTGAAATACACCATCGCATCAAGAACAACCTGCAGACCGTCACATCGCTCATTCGCCTGCAAAAGCTCCCCAACGGAGCAGGCGACGCACTGGTCGGACGCATAGCCGCCATGGCATCCGTTCATGAGGAAATGTACAAATCAGACCAGTTTGAAACGGTAGAGGTTTCCCCCTATATCAAGCGGCTTACTGGCGATATCGTGACCGGCTACGGCAAGAATGTCGACATCACATTGGACATTGCCCCTGTCAGCCTGTCAGGAGACCGGGCGATGCAATTGGGTCTCCTCGTCAATGAACTCGTCGCCAATGCCTTCAAACATGCCTTCACCGAGCGCAATACCGGCAAGCTGCTGGTTCGCCTGACTGAGGCGACGGACGGAGAACTGCTGTTGATCGTCTTGGACGACGGTCCCGGCTTCGAGGTCGAGACCACCAGCAAAAACATGGGAAGTGTTCTGATTGCGGCGTTTGCCGGACAATTGGGTGGCACCTACGAGATACACTCGAACGACGGCACACGAGTCGAAGTCAGGTTTCCGAAGATTAATGGCCACGAGCCAACTGAGTAAGGTCTGCGTGCTCTCTCGAACTGTCGTTCACTTGGCCTCAATGTCGGCAATCAACGCCTTCATCTCTGCAATTTCCCGACGTTGTGCCTCGATAATTCCGTCGGCAAGTTCACGCACACGCGGGTCCGTAATGTGAGCGCGCTCACTTGTGAGTATCGCAATGGAATGGTGGGGAATCATTGCTCTCATCCAGGAGGTATCGTCAATCGTCTCCTGACTTCGCACCAGATAGAGTGACCCGGCAAAAACGATGATAGCGGTGAGAAATATGGCGGCGTTGGTCTTCGTCTTTTCATACATACCAAGCATGAACGCCAGCATGACGAATGCCATCGCTGCGCCCATCAACAAAGCCATGTAGGCCCGCGTTTCACTCCAGAATATATGATCAAACTCATAGGTATTGAGATACATCAGCCCCAACATCAAAGCCGTCGATGTCGCGATCATGGCACCAAATCTGGTATATTGTCCCATTGGGTTACCTCCTGTTAGTTTGGTACCCCAACGCATTGAAGTTGCCCATTGTTCCTCAGCCTCCCGGACAATTGTTGTGGTGATGTCGTTTGATTGTGAATGGCATGATCATCCGGGTAGGTCTGACAGGCCAATAAATTCCACTGAACGGAATAGAATGCATTCTTCATTATCGTTTTGTGCAGCAAGGGGCCATAAAAATTCCGAACGTGATGCCGGAACCGTTTTACATACGCAGGCGAACTGACCTGCAGTGAACCCGGTCATTGTCTGTTCGCAAAGCTTTTACAGACGCAGCGGATTTTCCAACCGTGTCGACAGTTTTTTAAAAGACGAAGAATGAAATGTACCAGAATAGTCAGCTCGAAAGATCAAAACATTGACACTCTCTGCCTCCCCCTTTCCGATGCTGGATGCTTTGAACGGCGCCCTCCTCGACGAAGCCTATATAAGGACAGCAATCAATAGTGGTGTGCACACGATCCATGTAACGATCAATAATTTCGGCAGTATATCTCCGTATCCAGACCTGAAGAACTCCCTGCTTGCCCTCGCGCGTCTGCGCCAGCGCATAGACAGCCTCGACAATGCATATCTCGTATGCGGCGCCGGTGACCTGACGCCCCGTCCAGGTCAGTTGGGGGTAATACTCGGTTATCAAAACATGCCCGGCGTTGGGCGCGATATCGAATTGCTTGCTCTGTTCCGCCAAATGGAAGTTCTGGTCATCCAGATAAGCCATAACAGCCGCAATGAATACGCCGATGGCTGCAGCGAGGACACCAATGCAGGCCTCTCCGCTCTGGGGCGCAAAGCTGTCACTTTGTTGAATGAACTGCACATCGCCATAGACCTTTCCCATACAGGAGATGCCAGTTCGGTCGAAGTATTGCAGCAATCGGTTCAGCCCTGCGCGATTACCCATGCCAATGCTTATGCCATTGCCCAAAATGTCAGGAACAAATCGGATTCTGTCCTTGATGCACTTGCCAAAAATGGCGGTGTAATTGGCATCTGCTACCTGCCTCCCATAGTTCATACGCAACGTCAGCCCGCCACTGTGGATGATGTCATCAGACATATTGACCACATCGCCCAACGAATTGGTCCGCAGCACATAGGTATCGGATCGGATTTCATTGATGGTCAGCCATCGGAGCGATACGCCGAGTTCATGCGGCAACCGGAAGTTTACGGTGTCTGGCCCTGGCGTTTTGCGGTCGCCGATCTCGACGCCCAAAACCGGTTATTTGATGAACTTTTACGCCGAGGTTACAGCGACAGTGATGTAAAAGGGATAGCCGGAGACAACTTTCGAAATCTGTTTGCGAAGATATGGTCAGGAAAACAAAAAGATGATTGAAAAAAAACTAACTGGAAAAATCCCCCGCGAACGCATCGAACAGATGGAAGTACCGGCAATAGATGCCGCTATCCTGAATGGATATCGTGCCCTTGGGGACATGACAGGTGCCGTATCCGATGCACTCGATGAACTGGGTGTGAATGGTGTGGTGCCCAGTTCTGTGTTGAAACCCACCATCGCCGATGCCCGCATTGTCGGGCCTGCGTTGACGTTGCGCAATGTCATGCAGCAGGATCAACCGTATAAGGGCGCAAAAGATCGCATTTCACGCATGGCCGAGATTGAGGCACATAATCTCGCGGTCGAAGGTAATGTCCTTGTGATTGAAGGTGTTGACAATATTTCAAATATGGGCGGCATATCCGCGACCATTGCCCTGCGCCAGGGAGAAGTGGGAGCTATCGTTGACGGCGGCATACGCGACGTCAACGTATCAAAGAACATCGGTTTCCCGCTCTGGAGCAAGAGCGTCAGTTCCATCACAGGAAAATGGCGTGTGGAAACTGTTGCGATAAACGGCTGTGTCAATATTGGCGGAGTTCAAGTGCGACCAGGCGATCTTGTCGTCGCCGACGAAGGTGCGGTCTGCTTTGTGCCGAAACAATTGATTGAGCTGGTGCTGAAACGGGCTCGTGAAATTACGGATGGTGAAGAGTTGCGCTACAAGGACATTGACGCTGGCGTTCCGGTAGTGGAATTGGCGCAGATGACCCATGTGTACAAATTTGATGCATAGATCCATTGCAATTGGCGACAATTCCATGGTCTGATACGGCTGGCACATCGGTTGAATGATGAATAATTCCCCGAAATTCTGGGTATAACAGAATGATATGGAGCCCAACTGGCGGGTGTCAGCGGATATATGGAAGCAGTAGCACGCATAGCAGCCATACTGAGATACCTTGGTTCCAACGGTAGTCGGGGAGCCCGGCTTTCCGATATTGCCGATGCAGTATTGCTGGCCAGAAGCACCACCCACCGAATCCTCAAATCCCTTGAGGAAGAACGGCTTGTGCAACGCCATCCCGGCACCGGGCAATATCAGCTCGGCGACGATGTGGCGTTGCTTGGCCATGCGGTTACAGCCAACGCACTGCAACTGACCAATGTGGCCGAACCCGTGGTGCAGCATCTCGCCGATATTACAGGTGATACCACCTATTTGTCTGTCCGTTCAGGCATGGAATCCGTCTGCGTATTGCGCTGTTTTGGCCCCTTCCCCATCAAGACACTGACCATTGACACCGGCAGTCGTCGTCCGTTAGGCGTTGGCGCAGGCGGCCTGGCATTCATGGCGGCCTTGTCGAAGTCGGAAATAAACAGGGTAATGGCACATATACTGCCCAATCTTGAGCGATTCCCCGGCTTCGCAGCACCGCTGATACCACAACTGATCAGCGCAACGCAGGCACGTGGCTATTCTTACAGTGATGGTCAGATTGCCGCTGGCGTCAGAGGGATCGGTATTGCCATACTTAACTCGGCGCATGAACCCGTTGGAGCGCTTAGCCTGGCGGCAATCTCCAAAAGGATCGAAGGCAAACGGCTGGATACACTATTACGCAACCTGTTTGAGCAGAAGGTCAACCTTGAGCGTGCGGTGCGCAACGCCGGCTACTGACCGGCCCATCATCATATCTATGGTCAGGGGTGATCACTGAAATGCCGGTGAAGCCCGGCGATAGCGTGGCCAATGGCAGCTTCCAGACTGGCTGGCGAGCGCCCCGCGGTATGCGGCGTGATAATCACATTGCGCATTGCGGCAAGCTGCCGGAATTCCCCATCCGTTGCATCCAGGACATCGAGTGCGGCGCCGCAAATGCGCCCGGTCTCCAACGCCGTGATCAGCGCCCCAGTATCAATAATACTGCCGCGTGCCACATTGATTACCAGGCCTTGGGTGCCCAACCGCTCAAGCACCTCCGCATTGACCAGGTGACGGGTTGCCGGGCCGCCGGGACAGCATATAACCAATATTTGGCTCGTCTCCGCCATTTCAGCCACGCTGTTGAAATATTGCCACTGAATGTCTGGCTGTCTGTCACGGCAGCAATAGGCGATTGACATATCGAACGCCGCTGCCCGTTTGGCTATTTCACTGCCTATCGCCCCCAACCCGATCAGACCCAGACGCGTACCGCCCACTGCACGTGGCGGCGTGTTTTTGACACCCCAGCCTTTTTCGCGAACCATTCTGTCCAAGGAGGTGATATCCCGCAGAAGACAGAGAATCATGGCCAAGGCATGATCGGCGACACAAGCGGCATTGACGCCATGGCCCGTCAGCAGGGTCACGTTGCGCCGTGCAAGTGCCGTCGAGTCGATGCTATCGGTTCCACTGCCAAGGGCCACCACAAGTTCAAGTGAAGGCAACAAGTCCAGTTCGCGTTCCCCGAATGGAACAGCATTGCGCACCACGGCGGCGCGAATATGCTTACCTCTGCCCTCCTCCAGAAACGTACCGAACCGAGCGGCATCCGGTGTATAGGAAACTTCGAAGTTATTTCTGAAGGGAAGGATCTCAGCCGGATCCAATTGGGTCGCCAGGAGAACTTCTATTGTCATTGCCGATAGGATTTGTCGTGCCGGTCGGCCATGCGCAACAGGGCAGGCCATTCCGCTTCACCGCCCTTGCCGTCATGAATTTCCCATTGCCGCGCAGCTTTTTCACAAATCTCCGGATCAGGAAGCATTATCTCTGCACCGCTGGCTTCGAGCATCAACTGCGTTTTGCAAGAAGATATGAAATATTTCATCAAGACAAGAGCTTCGCGGATACTCGCACCACAAGTCAGCAAGCCATGATTACGCAAGATCATCGCCTTTGCCATCCCGATATCCTTCGTGATGCGTTCACGTTCTGAACTGTCGCTCGATATCCCCTCGTAATCATGAAAAGCCAACCGGTTATAAAAACGCATGGCCCCTTGTGTGAGCGGCAGCAACCCTCCCTTGCGCGCAGACATCGCCATGCCTGCCTCCGTGTGCACATGCACCACGCAATTAATGTCCGGGCGAGAGGAAAGGACAGCAGTATGAATGTTGAATCCCGCGACATTGAGATCCTTGTCGCAACTCTGGTCAACAAAATTGCCGTCCATGTCCAGTTTGACAAGCGAAGAGGCCGTGACTTCTTCAAACAACAGGCCGTGGGGTTTAAGCAGGAAATGATTGTCCTCTCCTGGAACCCTTGCCGTCACATGATTGTAGATCAGATTTGACCAGCCGAATATCGCCACCAGTCTGTGTGCGGCGGCAAGGTCAATTCGAATACGCCACTCCGCCTCGCCAATTCCCAATGGCGCTCTGAATGCTGTAGAATTGGTCGTCATGAATCTGTTCCTTCACATTCGTTTGTTTAGGCCGCCGCTGCATTGGCTGCATCGCTGTCTGCGGCAAGTGCGAATCCCGATTTGCCTGATTTCAATGCAAGGTGAACCTGAATTCCAACCTCGCGAATAGTCTCCTGTCCAGCGACGACATGCACCTTGTCCCCACCAATATCTACCACGTAGATATAGTGATCACCTTGAAACAGCCGTTGTTGTATCGTGCCGCTCCATATGGCAACGTCCAGCTCCGATGAGAACTCGATATCCTCCGGACGCACCATAAAAAACACATCCCTGTCTGTACTTCCCAACAGGCCGGATTTGACGACTATTGGGCGCAGCAGATTGGTGGCACAAACGGTTACGTCGCTACCTTGCCGGGTCAACACATTGACCGGCATGAGGTTGGCGGCGCCGAGAAAACCGGCAACAAAGGAATCTACCGGTTGATGATATACATTTTCAGGTTTACCTCTTTGCGCAATTGACGAGCGGCGCATGACAATGAGTTCATCGGCCAGTGCGAGGGCTTCCCGCTGATCGTGCGTGATATAGATCATGGTAATGCCAAGGCGGCGCTGCAATTCTTTCAGTTCAATGCGAACCGATTCACGCAGCAAGGCATCCAGGTTGGACAAAGGCTCGTCCATCAACAAGACGCTCGGCTCCGAGGCAATGGACCGTGCCAGGGCGACTCTTTGTTGCTCGCCGCCACTCAATTCTCCAGGCATGCGATCATCATACCGACCAAACCGACCATCTCGAGCGCCCACTGACTCTTTTTTCGGGTTTCGCCCGCCGACAGATTTTTGATCTGCAGCGGAAATTCAATATTTTTTTGTACCGACATGTGGGGCCACAGACCATAGGATTGAAACATCATGCCGAGATCACGACGATGAGGTGGAACGTTGATTTCCCTGCCTGAACTGAAAATTGTCCGGTCACCCAATTCTATATCACCGCTGGTCGCGGTCTCCAGACCGGCAATACACCGCAGCAACGTTGTCTTTCCCGATCCGCTGGGGCCCAGGATTACGGTGATCCTGCCCTCCTCGAAGGTCGCCGAGACATCGTTCAAGGCCGGCGATTTCTTGAAAAATTTACTGAGATTGGAAACTTTGCATCTCATTGGTCAAGTGTCCCTTTTGATTTCGTTATTGACAGCATTCAGTCCGACACGGATTCCTGGAAGGCCCGTTGCTGCAAGCCATGACGGCTGCGGAAACGGTTGAAAACCTGCCATAGCGAACCGAGAAGCAGCACAAGAAGAACGACTGAGCCGATCAGAATGGTTTCCACCATTCCGGCAGCGGCCAAACGTGGGTAACTTCCTTCGCGCCATATTTCAAAGGTCAGGACAGGAAGGGTAATGGTGCGTGATGACCACAATAGAAGAACGGCGCTCAATTCACGGAAAAACAGGATAAACATCAATATCCATCCGCTTTGCAGGCCGGGCAGCAACATGGGAACAAGAATCCGCCGAATAGTCGTCATTCTGGTTGCACCGCTGACCCATGCGCTTTCCTCGACATCGCGCCCGATCTGGACCAGAACAGCCGACACTGAGCGGACGCCGGTAGTCAAAAACTGCGTGATACAGGCAATGATGATCATGGCAAGACTGCCATATACGAGGGAGCTCAAAGGCAATGCAAGCCATGTCCACAACAATGCCGCACCAAGCACGACACCTGGTATGCCCAGCGGCACGGAAACCAGATATTCGACGAAGGGACTCCAACGTGGTCTCAGCCGTTGAATCAAATAGGACAAACCAAGGGAAATAACCACAGCCAGCGTGGCTCCAAGGATCGATGTGATCAGACTATTCTGAACTGCTTTATGAAAGAGTTCATATTCAAGCAATTTATGATATTGGAGAAAACTAAGCTTTGCATAGGCGCCTGCGTAGGCTGTCATGGATATCACGGCCATGACAATTGTGGGCAATCCGGCTACGATGAACCAGTAGAACCAGATGAAGGCAGTCGCCGGCCACCGCCACCTTCCAATTTCGATACGTATATTGCGGGCGCTCTTTCCCGACACCAGCGTAAAGTCACCTTTGCGAACCAGTCGGCGTTGCAGGTATATTCCGAATAAAATCACCGGCAGGAAAAGAACAGCCATAGCACCTGCCATACCCCAGTTCACAGGCGGTATGGACAGCAGGAAGAAAATCCGGGTCGACAGGACAAAGAAGCCTTCCGGCCAGCCGAGAACGGCGGGGATCGAGAAAAGCCCAAGAGCCAATACGAAGATCAACAGACCGACAAAGGCAATGGCGGGCAGGATAGTCGGTACCGTTATACGAAGGAATGTGGAAAACGGCCCCAGACCCGCGATGGCCGCAGCTTCCTCTATCGCCGGGTCAACATTGCGAAAGGCGCCCCACAGATAAAGAAAAACGTAGCTGGAAAAATAGAACCCCATGATAAGTGAAATGCCCCAAAAATTTCTCAGCCGAAACTCAGGTTGGAACAGGCCACCTGTCAGAAAATTGATAATGCCCGTTGGTCTCGAACCGATCATGTCCCAAGCCACAGATGACAAGAGTGGCGACAGAAACAATGGGGATAGACACAGGAAATTGAGAAGGTTGCGATGTGGCACGTTTACCCGGGCGATTAGCCATGCCAGTGGCGTGCCAACGATAAAAGCAATGACCGTTGCGACGAAGGCCACACCAAACGTATTAAATGCAGTTTCCCATATCCAACGCGTCTTAAACAGATCAGACCAAGCCTGAAGTGTAAAATGTTGTACGTTGCCTTCGCCACCGCGAATACTGGCTAACGCGATCATTGCCAACGGCAATCCTATCAAGAAGAGCAGTGGCACCAGAACAACAAATGGTGCCACTGATAGGCGGAAAATCTTTGCAGGCGTCATTTTGATCCCTTAGAGCATCCCCGGAAAGCTGCGAAGCACTACCCGTACGAAGGTAAACGGAACGTGCGCGACCAGCCAACTGGTTGCGCACGAACCCTATCAATTCAGGCCGAGTACCTGACTGCCATGTTCAAGCAATTCGGTGCGGGCTGCGTCAGCTGCAACCTGATCGAATGGCATGATCTTGGCATCTTTGACAGGAGGAAGCCCTATGCCGTCCGGCCACCACTCATCGGAAGCGTCGTCGCGTAGCGGTGCCAAATGGTTGCGCCCGATTGCCGCCTGCCCGTCCTCAGACAAAAGGAAATCATAAAACAGTTTGGCCGCATTGGGATGCTGTGCGTTGGCTGCTATGGCGACTGCCTGCGGGACCGGTATCATTCCCTCCTTCGGCACAATCCAGGCAACAGGTGCACCGGCCTCAGCGACAGAAACGAAATTGTGAAACGGAATCTGATGGATCAACGGACACTCACCACTGGCAACCAACTCTCGAGCCTGTGGCGCACCCGTATAAATACGCACATCGGAATCCACCAAACCACCATATTGCGCCCACACACCTTCGTCACCTTCCGCTCCGTAATGCTGATTGATAGCGGCCAGGTTGTTGAACGTATGTGAGGCAACACGGATATCACCAGTACACACTTTACCCTTCCATTCAGCCCTTGGGTGAGCGAAGTCGGCCCAATCCTTTGGCCAAGTTTCCTTATCCGGAAAGACATTGGTGTTGACTATATGACCGTTTGTATAACTGAAAAAGCCAGTCCACAAATCCTTGTCGGACCGCGCCCAGTCAGGAAAATGATCAGCCTCCGGCGATTTGTACGGGACAATCATGTCGGCTGAAGCAAACCGTTCCAGTTCGGCTGGATCAAGGCTGATAATGTCTGCACTGTGACCTGACGCATTGAATTCCGAACGGAAACGCTCAGCCACAAGCGGGCCACCATTTCGATAGAATTCAACCTCAATATTGGGGTATTTCTTCTTGAAGGCACCAGTTACTGACGATACTGTGTCGGTCAGCCACAGCACATAGACGCTGACTTGCCCCTCGGCTTCCGCTGCGGCCACATCAGCACCCTGCGCTGGAGCCAGACAAGGTGTCATCATTGCCACTGCTGACCCCAAAAATAACGTGCGCCCCAGACGACCACAAGCTTTCCAATCAATGGAATTTGTTTGAAACATCTCTCACTCCCTGTTGTCAAATCGAATCCAGACTCTCAGTCTGGTCAATTGAACTTGTTGCGAAGGCCCACCGAAGAAACCCAACAAGCCTTTCGTGCAGCAGATAGTCACGACTATGATTGGCCTGTAAACGGACAATGACTATCAAATTCCGCTGACTGGAAATGGACTGCGCGAGGTTTGTGAAACGATGATGCTTTATCGGGCAACTTCGTTTTACACGCGCGGATTATCTCCAGATACTGATCGCCGTACAAAAATCTCACCCACCAACATTTGACGAACTCGGATAGAATCGCACTTTTGAAGCATCGCTCAAATAAAAATGGATACCAAGGCTCCCCAATGCGGCTTCTACCTGGCGCCTGAAACCGGATCATTTCATGCGACCAAAGGAGACCCAGTGGGCATATAATTGGTAACGACCGGGATCTGTGTCGTTCTGCATACCGTTCCCCGACCGGCAATGGCAACCCACCAAGGAAAACACAGTTTTCAGTTGCCCTTTCCCGGCCGCCCCCCATATTGTCAGAAAGACAGCGCGACTTGCCGACACCGGACAATGCTTGTAGCATCGTCGATCAGAAGGCCCCGCAAGTGGGCTACAGTGGGGGAGAAAATGCTGGCAGCCGAACCGTTTGGTGTGGGTGAAACCCATGGCATTCTCAAGCGTCCCGAAAACGAAATCAGAGCGAATTCGGACGGTCGCAACTGGACATCACTCTATGCGTCGGCGCAACGGGAAGTTCCCTATGAGGGATTTTACCCAAGCGTCAGCGATCAGTTGCTCGTTCTGCATCTTGATGGTCCTGTCGCCATAGATCGCATGAACGGCGGAACGCCACAGCGCCACCTGGTGCCGGCTGGAGGCGTTCACTTCGTGCCCGGTGGCATGGATTTCGGCGTGCGGCTATCCGGCGTTCTCAATACATTGCACGTCTATATTCGACGCAATGTCATGAAGGAAGTTGCCATCGATCTATTTGGCGACGACCGCATCTGCGATGATTTGCCAGCCCGTTTCCTTGACGATGACCCAACTCTGACCCGGCTGCTTGAAGCGGTCAATCTGGCGCTCTACGAGAAAGACCCGGCAAGCGCCCTTTACGTCGATTACCTGGCCCGTGCCATAGCCTCGCATCTGATGCTCAGAGGCAAGAACCTGCGTGAGAATTCAGGCAAGACATCACTCGCAAACGGGGCAATGAGTTTTGGCGTCGCGCGCGCACTTGACTATATGCGGGAAAACATTTGCCGCTCGATCAGCCTTGAAGAAATGGCGCAGGTCGCCAATTGCAGCGCCAGCCATTTTGCCAGGACATTCCGCCAGGAGCTCGGTAGCCCGCCACATCAATATCTGATCGGCATGCGTCTTGAAATGGCCCAGAACCTTTTGGCCAACTCGCAACTGCCCATAGCCCATATCGCCTTCGATTGCGGATTTACCCATCAGGAGCACATGACGCGTCTGTTCCAGCGTTGCCTGATGACCACCCCAGGCGCCTATCGACGCGCCCGCCAAACCTGACAACTCGCCTCATCCGGCCTGCGTTCAGCAACTTCTGGTCTGCACAAAAAGTTGTTTTGTGCAGAAATTAGAGGTTGATCATGCAGGCCCCCGCGACACCCTCCCGATAGACTACGTGACATAATGTGTGCAATCCGCGCCATGCCGGAAAGGGTCTATGGACAGTTTTAAGTATGAAGCACTGACACAGCGGGTCGTCTTCGGTCCCGGCACCCGGCGTGGTGTTGGCGAAGAGGTCGAACGGCTGGGTCTTGGCCGTACCGTGGTGATTTCCACCCCGCAACAGCGCGACATGGCAGAGGAAATTTCTGCCTTGCTGGGATCAAAATGCGCCCTGGTGCTGCCCGAAGCGGTGATGCATACGCCCGTCCATGTGACGGAAGCTGCGCTGGAAAAGATTTCCGGAGCCGGCGTTGATTGCATCATTTCGGTAGGCGGCGGCTCGACAACCGGGCTTGGCAAGGCCATCGCGCTGCGCACCGACTTGCCACAGATCGTATTGCCGACCACCTATGCGGGATCGGAGGCGACACCCATTCTCGGCCAGACCGAGAATGGCAGGAAAACGACCCAGCGCACAATGAAAGTCCTGCCGGAAGTCGTGATCTATGATGTGGATCTGTCGCTCAGCCTGCCAACAGGCCTGACCGTTACATCCGGCATCAATGCCATCGCCCATGCGGTTGAAGCGCTTTACGCACAAGACCGCAATCCGATGGTCACACTGTTTGCGCTGGAGGGGATTAGCGCTCTGGTTCGGGCGCTGCCGGTCATCACCCGTGATCCATCCAACGAAGCGGCACGCAGCGACGCCCTCTATGGCGCCTGGGCCTGTGGCACATGCCTTGGATCCGTCACCATGGCGCTGCACCACAAGGCCTGTCACACCCTCGGCGGCAGTTTCGATCTGCCGCATTCTGAAACCCATACGGTCATGCTGCCGCATGCCATTGCCTATAATGAAAAGGCTGTGCCTGACCTGTTGCGCCCCGCCGCAGAGTTGCTCGGCACTCCCAGCCTGGCCGAAGGTCTGTTTGAACTGGCACAATCGCTGGGCGCTCCCACACGCCTCGGTGACATCGGCATGCCGCAAGACGGTCTTGATGCCGCTGCCGACATGATCGCCGCAACCGCCTATTGGAATCCCCGGCCGGTCGAATGCAATGCCATTCGGCGCATGCTGGATGATGCTTACTACGGGAGAATGCCAAATCTGGCAGATGTTTGAAGCTGAATAGTCAATGGAGGAAACAATGACAAAACTGATCAGGGGATTGCCCAGGCGACCCCACATGATAAATCGCCGCACCCTTCTGAAAAGCTCTGCTGGAGCCACTGCAGCCTTTGCGATGGGTTCGCTTGCCGCACCGGTAGTGCGCGCCCAGACCAGCATCAAAATTGGTTATGTAACCCCCCAAAGCGGACCGCTGGCAGCCTTTGCCGAAGCGGACAATTACATCCTGGACATCATGCGTGGATTGATCGGCAGTGGACTGGAAACGGCCAGCGGTACGATTCCTGTTGAAATCGTTGTCCGCGACAGCCAGTCAAATCCGAACCGTGCAGGGGAAGTCGCCCGCGAATTGATTGTCGATGAAGGTGTCCAGTTGATGGTCGTGGCATCGACGCCGGAAACAACCAATCCGGTATCAACCCAGTGTGAAATCGAAGAGATCCCCTGCATCTCCACTATGGCGCCCTGGCAGCCCTGGTATATCGGCAGGCAGGGCAATCCTGGCGATCCGTCCACCTGGGAGAATTTCCGCCACACCTATCACTATTTCTGGGGCCTTGAAGACATTATCAGCGTTTTCGGCAATATGTGGAACCAGCTCGACACCAACAAGAAAGTGGGCGGCCTGTTCCCCAATGATGCCGACGGCAATGCCTGGGGCGACCCCAATGTCGGCATCGCGCCGGGCCTGGCCAATTTTGGCTACAGTGTGGATGATCCCGGTCGATACCAGAATCTGCAGGACGATTTCTCGGCTCAGATCAACGCCTTCAAGAATGGCAATGATGAGATCGTGACCGGCGTTGTCCTGCCACCGGATTTCACAACCTTCTGGACCCAGGCAAACCAGCAGGGCTTCAAGCCAAAGATCGTCACCATGGCAAAAGCCATCCTGTTCCCTGTCGCTGTGGAAGCTCTGGGACCCTTGGGCAACAACCTGTCTTCGGAAGTCTGGTGGACGCCAAACCATCCATTCACGTCTTCACTGACCGGTGCGACCGGTCGCGATGTGGCGGATGGATTCACAAAGGCAACAGGCAGGCCTTGGACCCAGCCCATCGGGTTCATATACTCGCTCTTCGAGGTGGCGCTTGATGTCCTGAAGCGCTCGGCTGACGCCAGCGATCCGGACGCCAACACAGAAGCAATCCAGGCGACCAATCTCGATACGCTCACTGGCAATGTAAACTGGAGCGCGGACGGACCGCTCGGACCGATCGGTGCAAATGTGTCCAAAACCCCTCTAGTCGGTGGTCAGTGGCGGCGCAAGGATGACAACAGCTTCGATCTGGTTGTTGTCGAAAACACCACGGCACCGCAAATCGAGACGACCAGCACCTTGCAGTTGCTCACCTGACCGGAACCGCATGATGTTATTGAACCTCACCGCCGTCTGCAAAAGTTTCGGCGCCGTCATCGCTGCCGATGACGTGGATCTGGGCGTGGCGCGTGGTGAGGCTCTCGGCATTATCGGTGCCAATGGCGCAGGCAAGTCGAGCCTGTTCAATCTGGTTGCCGGGATCCTCAAACCCGATTCCGGCACCATCATTTTCGAAGACCGCGACATTACGCGAGTGAGTGTTCGCGACCGTTGTATCGCCGGTGTTGGCCGCTCGTTCCAGGTGCCGCAACCCTTCGAAAGCCTGTCAGTTTTTGAAAACCTTCTGGTCGCCGCCGAATACGGCATCGTCCCGCCACCGGCCGATCCCATGGAGCTATGCGCCGATATCCTCAGACAAACAGGGCTTTTTGCCAGGGCAAACCAGGTTGCAGGCAGCCTCACCCTGCTTGACCGCAAACGGCTTGAGCTGGCGCGGGCCATGGCAACGCAACCCAAGCTCCTGTTGCTCGACGAAATTGCCGGTGGCCTGACAGAGGCTGAGTGCGGGCAATTGGTTGCCCTGATTAAGAAACTTCATGCAGAGGGTGTCACCATCATCTGGATTGAACATGTGGTGCACGCTCTGCTTTCCGTGGTGACGCGCCTGGCCGTGCTGGAATTTGGCAAGAAAATCGCTGATGGCGAGCCGAAATCAGTGATGGCTCAGCCGGCAGTGCAGCGCTCCTATCTTGGCATCGACGAAGAGGCCATGGCATGAGCACCGTTCTGGAAACCCAGGGTCTTGAGGTTTTTTACGGGGATTTTCAGGCCCTGTTCGGCATCGACGTCAGTATCGACGAGGGCGAAACCGTCGCCATAATCGGTGCCAATGGTGCCGGCAAGTCCTCCTTTCTGAACTCCTTGTCCGGCCTTGCATCGGCACGATCAGGGACCATTATCCTGGATGGCAGACAGGTTGGCGGAACAGCACCTTTTGACATGGTCAAGCTCGGCTTGGCGCTGGTTCCCGAAGGGCGCAAGCTGTTTCCATCACTGACGGTTGAGGAAAACCTGCAGATGGGCGCCCACGGCAGTACTGTGGATCGTGGCTGGAATCTCGATGCGGTCTACAGGCTTTTCCCGATATTGCGCGAACGTCGAAAGCAATTGGCGCCGACCCTGTCCGGCGGACAGCAGCAAATGGTCGCCATAGGACGGGCATTGATGGCCAACCCGCGCGTTCTCCTGTGTGATGAAATCAGCCTTGGGCTCTCCCCATCCATCATTCGCGACGTCTACAGCGCCATGACCGAGATCAGGCGCAGGGAGACGACCATCGTTCTGGTCGAACAGGATCTTTCAGCAGCACTGAAATTCGCCGACCGCGTCTATTGCTTCATGGAGGGTCGGATCACGCTTGAAGGCACACCGGACACACTCTCGAAACAAGACATCCAACGTGCCTATTTTGGAGCCTGAGCATTCATGAATCTGCTTGATACCGTCATACAGGGGGTGCTGCTTGGTGGCCTCTACGCGCTTTATGCGGCAGGCCTGTCGCTGATATTCGGGGTCATGCGGCTGGTCAATCTCGCCCATGGGGATTTCATCGTCCTCATTGCCTTCATTCTTCTGGCACTCAGCACGTCCCTTGGAATCTCCCTGCCCTATGCCCTGCTGATTGCCATGCCCTTCGTATTCGCGCTTGGATGGGGCTTGCAGCGCCTGATCCTGAACCGCGCCCTGAGTGGTGACATGCTTGTGCCATTGCTGGTGACATTCGGCCTGTCCATCATCATCCAGAACGGACTGCTGGAGGTATTTTCCGCCGACAGCCGTCGTCTCAGCCTGGGGGCGATCGAAGTGGCCTCGGTTCAGATCCTAGGCATTTCCATGGGCGTCATTCCATTGATAACCTTCGCCACAGCCGTGCTGGCCATCGCTGCGCTCAGCTTCCTGTTTTACCAAACTCCGCTGGGGCGCATCCTGCGGGCCACATCGGATCTGCCGGACATCGTGCAACTGATGGGGGTCGATCCACGCAAGGTTTTCGCCATTGCCATGGGCATCTCCTTTGTCGTCATTGCGCTCGCAGCCTTTTTCATGGGGGTAAGGGCCAATTTCGATCCAAGTGCCGGACCTGCGCGCCTGCTCTATGCCTTTGAAGCCGTGGTCATTGGTGGTCTCGGCAGTCTTTGGGGGACTCTGGCCGGTGGCATCATCCTGGGTATTGCCCAAACCGTTGGCGGGGCGATCAATCCCGAGTGGCAGACACTTGCAGGCCATGTGGTTTTCCTGATCGTCATTTTGCTGAGACCCAGTGGTCTTTTTGCGCGAGGCAACGGGTCATGAGTAGCATTCGTCCAAATGATTCCGGTCAGCACCATGGCGTTGCCATCACGACACCCTTTTCACGCATGGCTCTGGCGGTACTGGCGATCATCACCATTTTGTTGATCTTTGCACCTGCCTTCCTGTCGCGCTCGCTGCTTCAGGACCTCATCCTCATCTTTCTGTTGATAGCCATGGCACAATGCTGGAACCTGCTGGCTGGCTATGCAGGGCTGATTTCCGTCGGACAGCAGGCCTTTGTCGGACTGGGAGGCTACGCACTGTTCGCACTGATCCTCCTGGGCGATGTTGATCCGCTGCTGGCTGTTTTCATTGTGCCCTTCATCGTCGCCCTTTTGTCCATTCCCATCGGTGCGATCGTGTTCCGTATGCAGGGGGCCTATTTCGCCGTGGTGACATGGGTGGTTGCCGAAGTTTTGCGGCTGGTGCTGGCTCAATGGAAAGCACTGGGGGGTGGCACAGGCAATTCTCTGCCGCGCTCGGCAACCAGCGAGATGATCGGACTGGAGTGGGTCACGACTGTTTTCAGCGTTCGCAACGCTGCCGGACGGGAAATCATCCTGTATTGGGCGGCTTTGTTTGTTGCCGTGCTGATTGTCGCCATTGCCTACCGCATCCTGACGTCCCGGCTTGGACTTGCCCTCAGCGCCATCCGCGACGGAGAAGTGGCTGCCGAAAGTGTCGGCGTGAATATCACCCGAACAAAATTTGCCGTCTACGTCTTTGCTGCCTTCGGCACGTCACTGGCTGGTGGAATCTATTTCTTGCAGACAAGCCGTATTTCTCCCGATGCCGCATTTTCGGTGCTTGACTGGACTGCTTACGTCATCTTCATCGTCGTGATTGGCGGCATCCGGACAATCGAAGGACCGATTGTCGGCGTCATCCTGTTCGTCATTCTGCAGGACCAGCTTGCCGGTTTCGGTCCCTGGTACCTCATTCTTCTGGGCGTTGTCGGTGTGCTTGTCATGCTGGTTGCGCCGCGGGGCCTGTGGGGCGTGTTTTCACAACGCACCCATATCCAGTTGTTTCCGACGCGAAGGCGCCTTGTTGTGCGCGACCCAACCGATAAAAAAGGGAGTTGAGCCATGTCCACCCGTGACTTTGACGAAAAATCGATCACCGAAGCCGTCATCGAGCGTTTCGCCGAGACCCCGGATCCGCGCCTCAAGACGGTTCTGAATTCTCTTGTAAGGCATCTGCATGATTTTGCCCGGGACATCGAACTGAGCGAGACGGAATGGCTGGAAGCGATCAAGTTCCTGACGCGCACCGGCCATATCTGCGATGATTCCCGACAGGAATTCATTCTCCTGTCCGACGTCCTGGGTTTGTCCATGCTGGTCGACGCCATCAATCATCGCATGCCCGAAGGCACGACCGAGACAACTGTGCTCGGTCCATTCTACACGCAGAACCCGCCGGTGCTCGAAAACGGCACAAGTATTTTCCATGGCCAGGTTGGCACGCCGATTCATGTCACCGCCCATGTGTCAGCGCCGGACGGAAAGCCGCTGGCGGACACGATCGTTGATGTCTGGCAAGCCGACGATGACGGTTTCTATGACGTCCAGAAACCGGGTGACGATCCGGACCTTCGCGCCCGATTCACCACCGATGCAAAGGGCACGGTCTCCTTCTGGTCAATCGTCCCCAAATCCTATCCCATCCCGGATGACGGACCTGTCGGCGACCTTCTCAAGGCAACCAAACGCCATCCCTACCGTCCGGCCCATCTGCACTTCATGATTGCGCGCGAAGGCTTCGAGACCCTCGTCACGCATCTGTTCATTGATGGAGACCCCTATCTCGACAGCGATGCTGTCTTCGGCGTCAAGCAGTCGCTGATTGTCAGCCCCCTCCATCATGCGCCAGGAACATCGGCAGCCGGGCGAACCATGAGCGAAAAATGGCAAAGCCTTGAGCACCATTTCGGACTGAAACCAGCCAGAAAACCCTAATTGCAGGCGAGGAAAAAATGATAGAAACAGATGTACTCATTGTCGGCAGCGGACCCGCCGGTTCGGCTTCGGCGGCCCTGTTGTCCAGCTATGGCGTGGACAATATTCTGGTCACCAAATATCGCTGGCTGGCCGAAACCCCGCGCGCGCACATTACCAACCAGCGCACAATGGAAGTGCTGCGTGACCTTGGGCTGGAGAGCGAGGCCATGCTCTATGCCACACCAAACCACCTGATGGGCAACAATGTCTTCTGCACATCTCTGGCCGGAGAGGAACTGGGTCGTATGCGCTCCTGGGGCTCCGACCCGCAAAGTTTCGCCCGTCATCGCATGGCCAGCCCGACGGAAATGGTCGACCTGCCGCAAAATTACCTTGAGCCGGTGCTTTTTTCTGCCGCCTGCGCCCGCGGCACAAGGGCACGTCTTTCAACCGAGTATTTGTCGCTGGAACAGGATGAGAACGGTGTGACGGCAAGTGTTCTTGACCGAGTGTCCGGTGAAACCTACCAGATCCACGCCAAATACCTGATCGGTGCAGACGGCGGGAATTCAAAGGTCGCTGAAGATATCGGTCTGTCGATGAATGGCCAGATGGGTGTTGGCGGCTCGATCAATATCGTTTTCAAGGCCGATCTGTCCAAATACGTCGCACATCGCCCCAGTGTTCTTTACTGGGTGTTGCAGCCCGGCTCCGATGTTGGTGGGATCGGCATGGGACTGGTACGCATGGTCCGCCCATGGAACGAATGGCTGATCGTCTGGGGTTATGACATCAACGAACCGGCTCCCGAAGTCACCGAGGAAATCTGCAAGGAAGTGGCGCGCAATCTGATCGGCGATCAGGACATTCCCATCGACATCACGTCGTGGTCGACCTGGACCGTCAACCACATGCATGCCGAGAAATACGACAAAGGCCGGGTGTTCTGCATGGGCGACGCCTGCCATCGCCATCCGCCCTCCAACGGTCTGGGTTCCAATACCTCCATCCAGGACGCCTTCAATCTGGCCTGGAAACTGGCGCTGGTGCTCAAGGGTCAGGCCGCACCTTCGCTGCTTGAAAGCTACAATGCGGAACGTGCACCCATCGGCAAGCAGATCGTGGACCGGGCGAACAAATCCATCGGCGAATTCGGTCCAATTTTCCAGGCGCTTGGACTGCTGTCGACCAAGGATGTTGATACCATGATCGCCAACATGGAAGCACGAAAGGAGGACACGCCGGAGGCGCGTGAACGGCGCGCAGCTTTGCGCGACGCCATCAGCGCAAAGAAATACGAGTTCGATGCCCATGGCGTTGAAATGAACCACCGCTACCGGTCTGGCGCCATTGCCGCCGACGGTCCGCCGGCACCCTTTGCAGACGATGCCGAACTGATCTTTCAGCCGACGACGGAGCCCGGCGCACGGCTGCCGCATGTCTGGCTGGAGAAGGACAGACACGCCGTTTCTACTCTTGACGTTGTTGGCCATGGCCATTTTGTGCTGTTGACGGGCATAGGCGGCGACGGCTGGCGCAATGCCGTTGCGTCGGCACAGGACTGCGGACTGCCGGTTGCCTGCATCACGATCGGGCCTGGCTGCGATTACGAGGATCCGTTCGGCGACTGGGCGCGCGCATCGCAGGTGTCTGATGATGGATGCGTACTTGTGCGCCCCGACCAGATGGTGGCCTGGCGCTCCGCCGAGCGCGTATCCAAACCCGATGCTGTTTTGTCAAAGATTTTCAGCCGCATTCTGGGAGATGCCGCGGCAAGCTGATTGTTTCTTGCAGAATTCAGCACCGTAACGTGCAGGAGCAGCAAAGGGAAATGACCATAGACTGGCTTCAACCAAGGGAGAGAATACCATGATTGAAGAACACTCTATTGTCACCGGCATTCACCATGTCACGTCCTGCGTCGGCGCGGCGCAGGAAAACATCGATTTCATGACGCAGGTCATCGGCCAGCGGATGATCAAGCAGACCGTTCTCTTCGATGGAAAGACACCGATCTATCATCTCTATTACGCCAACAAGAATGCCGAGATCGGCACGGTCATGACGACTTTTCCGTTCAAACAGGCAGGCGCCTTCGGTCGTCGCGGGTCCGGGCAGATCTGCGCAACCGCCTATAGTGTGGGAGAGCAGTCACTCGATTTCTGGGCCAAGCACCTCGACAAACACAAGGTGAAGCATTCTGGTATCCAGCAGCGCTTTGGACAAAGCCTCATCAATTTCGCCGATCCCTGCGGCAATGAATACGAACTCATCGGCGATGATCGCGACACCCGCGAAGGCTGGGTTACGGATGAAATCAGCGAAGCGAATTCCGTCAAGGGTTTCAACAGTGTTGTCATGTCTGTTCGCGATGTGCGGGGGCAGCATGACTATTTCACAATCGGTCTCGGTTTCAGGAAGGTCGATGAGGAAGGCCCCTACCACAAATATCACATCCAGGAGGGTGGCCCCTGTCGCACCGTCGTGCTGCGCCACGATCCGGATCTGGAACAGGGTTCATGGACGTTTGGCGTCGGCACCGTGCATCACGTTGCATTCGCAGTCGCCGACGACGACGTGCAGATGAAACTCAAACTTTATCTCGAAGGCCTCGGTTATACGGATGCTTCGGAATCCAAGGACCGGAATTATTTTCATTCGGTCTATTGCCGCTCACCAGGGGGTATCCTCACCGAGTTCGCCACCACGGACATCGGCTTCATGGTCGATGAAACCGTTGAAGAACTGGGACAGAACCTGCTGCTCCCACCCTGGTTCGAGGACCGGCGCGCGGAGATCATTGCGCCGCTGGAGCCCATCAAAGTGCCCGGCCGATAGGCACCAAATGAAGATGCCGGTCTGCCAATGGCGGCCGGCATGCAACAGGGAGGGCTGCAACCATGCACACCAATCCATACGAGCAATATGTCACGGGAGATGGTCACGCCCTGACAATTGTGCTCGTGCATGGTCGCACCCAGACACCGGCCTATATGGTCGCCCTCGCCGAACGCATTGGGCTGCCTGATATCCGTTATGTTCTGCCCTCTGCCGATGGCAACACCTGGTACCCGGGCAGTTTCATGGCGCCACTCGACGAAAACGAACCGGACCTGTCTGCAGCGCTCGTCCATTACAATCAGGTTATTGAAGGTCTGATCACAGATGGCACATCAGTCCGCAACATCGTAGTAGGCGGCTTTTCGCAGGGAGCCTGCCTTACGGCGGAGTTGCTGGCGCGCTTTCCACGGGGCTACGCTGGAGCGATATTATGGACAGGAGGCCTGATCGGACCTGCAGGCACCCAGTGGCCGGTGCAAACCGGGCTTTCCGGCATGCCCGTTTATCTGACCACCAGCGATGTCGACCCCTGGGTTCCGCCGGAAAGAGTACGCGAGACCGCAGACTGGTTGACCCGTTGCAGTGCCGATGCACAAATGCGCATATTCAAGCAGCGCGAACATGAAGTCATCGATGAGGAAATTGATGCGGCCCGCCGGCTCATTGTTCAAGCAATGAACTCCGGCCGAGAATAAGGAACCGGACCCCTGTTCGGATATCCTATGAAAACAGGCAGATAGACCGCTCTGTTGATTCAATAAATCAGGCACTCGACAATTGAGTAACGGTTAATCCCCGATCAGGCAGACTGGCCGCGACTCCTACCAAAGATCGATGATTATGACCCATCTGTCCGGGAATTGATCCTGATCATTATGCGCTGCACTCCAGATGGTAGGTTGTACAAACCTTTACATCACGACCGTTCAGATGGGCGTTTTCGAGACATCCAGACGTTGGCGGCATCGCCAGGCAGGCATGCCTACCGGCGCAAGCCATCAGGATGGAAATCGGACATCACTGATCGCGTTGAAGGCAGAAAAAGGGAGACCAAAAGATGCAAAAATCACCAAGCATTACGTTCAGAAACCTCGACCCATCCCCGGCGATAGAGGAACATATTCATCAGCGTATCGACGAGCTCGAAAAATATCACCCAAGAATCGTCGGCTGCAATGTTGTCGTGATAGCGAGCGAGAAAAAGAAAGTCACGGGACGTGATTTCGAGGTTCAATTGACAATCAGCGTGCCCGGGCCGGATATCTATATCGCCCGTACGGTGGGACGCAGTCAGGCTGCCGAAGACGTGAACCTCGCCATTCACGAGGTATTTGATGCGGCAAGGCGGGCGATCAAGGATCAGGAAGAGAAGATGAACCAACAGCATGTCAAGCACCATCCGACATTGCTGCATGGAACAATTGATCGCCTGTTCGAGGGCGAAGGTTACGGCTTCATCAAGGCTGACGATGGTCGTGAAGTCTATTTCGAGCGGGACAATCTGACGACCGGCCAATGGGCCGATGCACGACCCGACATGAAGGTTCGGTTTCGCGAGGAAATGGGCGACAAGGGTCCCTACGCGATGAATGTCGCCCTGATGCACTGACGCCAGGCCCTGCAGGCAGAAACAACGGAGTATGGATGGTGGAGACCTCAACAAGCGCTGAAACCTTATCCAGCCTGCAACGGGCTGAAGCGAATGCCTTCTCGCACGACAATGTCAATTTCGCCATAGCGACGAAACTGCGCGAATACGCAGATTTGCTTGAGCATCAGGGTGCTGACGACTTTCGTCAAAGGGCCTATCGACTTGCAGCAGAGACTGCGGAGGAACTTGACCAATCGCTCAAGGACAAGCTGGCCGCAGAAGGTCAGGAGGGCCTGATTGCACTTCCGGGAATTGGCAAGGGTATTGCCGGCGCGATTGCGGAAATGATTGCAACCAGTCGCTGGGCACAGCTTGAAAGGCTGCGGGGCGATCTGGTTCCCCAGAAATTGTTTCAGACCATTCCGGGCATCGGACCGGTCCTGGCCGAGCGTCTTGCCGATGAGATGCATCTGGAGACCCTGGAGGATCTTGAAACCGCAATACATCTGGGCAAGCACGTCATGAAGGGCCTGGGCCCAAGACGCAGGGAAGCCATTGCCGCAGTGCTCGCCGAACGCCTTGGCAGTTCTGTCCTGCGCTCCAGCCGCAGCCTTGCCCCTGCCCCGCCAATCGATCTGCTGATGCAGGTCGATAGCATGTACAGAGAAAGATCGGCATCAGGAAAACTTCGCAAGATCGCGCCCAAACGGTTCAATCCGCAGGGTCTTGCGTGGCTTCCCATCATGCATGCCAGGCATAACAATTGGCACTTTACCGCTCTCTTTTCCAATACACGGCTGGCGCACCAATTGGGCAAGACAGATGATTGGGTTGTCATCTACTATGAGGCTGAGGGCTTTCCCGAGGGGCGCCATACCATTGTCACCGAAACACGTGGCCCCTTGAAGGGACAACGTGTGGTTCGCGGACGTGAAACGGAATCTGCTCCCAAGGACGCACCCTCATGAGGTGGCTTTCCTTCGAACGCTCATTGCATAAAAAGGCAGACCATATTGCCAGCCTGCCAGCGCGAATGGCGACAATTCTCTTCCTGGCATCAGTGGCATTGCCGTCCGGTTCATGCATCGCTCTGGCCGCAAATTTAACAGTGCGAATTGACCTGTCAGATCAGGAAATGCAGGTCAGTCAGGATGGTCGCACGACCCAGAGATGGGCTGTTTCCACGGCAAGGCGCGGTTACCATACCCCTATTGGAACGTTCAAACCGACCCGGCTGGAACGCACCTGGTACTCGAGGAAATACAATTATTCCCCGATGCCTTTTTCGATTTTCTTCCTTGGCGGTTATGCCATCCATGGCACCGAGGATCTCCGCAATCTGGGCAACCCGGCCTCACACGGATGCATCCGGCTTGACCCTTCACATGCGCGCATCCTGTTTGATCTCGTCCTGAAATACGGCAAGGCATCAACCGATATTGTCATCCGGCGGTAGAGCGCTTCCGCTTCGCCGGAACCGATGATCGGGGCCGATGCCAAACGTCAGGCCTTGTCTGTTGCGGTCATTTTACGAACCCACAGGACAATGCCCGCGTCCCTTCCGCGCAATGACTGAACGCCGTCCTTGCGGCTGTAATGATCAAGCAGGCCCGAGGCTTCCCCACTTTGTCGCTTGGCCGCTTCGACCAGTTCGTTGCTGAGAACGCACATGGTGCCCAATTCGCGCGTCAATTCTTCCAGACGGCTGGCCACATTGACCGCGTCGCCAAGCGTGGCAAATTCCAATCGGCGTTCGGTACCGATATCGCCAAGAATGACTGAACCATAATGAAGGCCGATCGACAATTTGACGCGGGCCTCCCCGCGCCCGCTTCGCTGATCATTCCACACGGCCATACGGGAGAAGAGCGCCTCGGCGCAACGCATGGCGTCGCATGCATCACATTTACCCGCTTCCGGTGTACCGAAAGTCACCATGACACCGTCGCCCAGATATTTGTCGAGGGTGCCCCCGTGCTCAAAAACCGTCTCTTCAATCAATTGGTGAAATGCACGCAACATGGCGACAACAGCTTCAGGGGTTTCCTTTTCAGCCAGCCGCGTAAATCCCACGATATCGGCAAACATCACCGCCACGTCCTGCTCGCGCACGTCGCCAAGCGGTTGGTCTCGCTCTGCCAGTTGATCAACGATATTCGGAGGGAAATGGCGCGCCAGATTGGTTCGTTCGCGGGTCGTGCTGGCCTGTCGCAACAACAGCTGATTCATTCGGAACGAATTGACGGCAAGTATCCCTGCGACAATCAGGAAAACAGTCACTTCCTCAATTCGGTTGGAAACGCCAACACGGCTTGGATCAATAAATGCCAGTAGCCGCTCATCCCCCAGTGCGGCCTCGCGCAGTCGATCGGTCAAGTCGGCATCAACCGTACCGAAAAGCAGGATCAGAACCATACCCACGAGCCAGAGCACGGCCGTCCAGGTGCCGTAACTGATAACCGTCCGCCAATTATAGCCAAGCGTCATGGCGGCCAAAATCACGTAGAAATATTTGAAATTGTTGAATTGGAACTGAATGGCATTCGGCCAATCCTGCTCAAGGAAGGGATTGGGCACCAGCATCCCGACAACCATCAGCGCGATGTCGAGAAAAATCAATATCAGTTCCCAGCGAGACCTGCCGACTTTGCCGGCGCGCAACTGCAACCACCCAATGAGCGCAAGACCAACCAGAATCGCTTCATAATACAGGACATCCCACGCAGGAATGACCATGATCAGGAGCACCGCAATGATGCAAAGAGCGATCCACCGCGCACGGACTGCGAGGGTCAGACCCTCACGCTTGTTTTGCTCCAAGGCCTGCATGACATGACGGTTTGAAAAATCGATGGATTCATTGCGAGAGGACCATTGGAAACCTGGCAAAAGACTGGGTTTGTTTTCATCTGTTTCAGGCACGCCGACATCCATCATTCAACATTCCGGCACCTTTTATCATCGGAACAATGATCCCGTGGTCCGGATCAGGGGAACAGTCCCTGCTTATGGACGAGATCAATTAAACGCGCAAATCATATAAGGCACTCATTGATGCGCCATGAAAGCTCCGCGATCATTCAGCCGGCTTGTTGTCTGTTGTGCCCTCACCATTCCATCGCCTGAAATTTTCCAACCGTTCGGGAAACCCTTCCGCATCACCAAACTCGATGAAGCGCAAATAACGTTCATGTGCCCCTTCAATGCGCCGGGCATGTTTGATGGGACACCAATGCTGCTCTGTGCGCGAGGCAATTTCCCGCACGAATGCAATCAGTCCATTGACATAGGAGCAATAGGTGCAGTTGAGCTTTTGCAATCCATTGAGATAGGCCAGGTGCCGCCGGTCGAAAACAATATAATCCGCCCGACGCACTTTCTCGATCCGGTAAACCGGAAAACAGACAGCCTGATAGGCAGTCACGAAAAGATCCAGCAGCAGGAAGGGAATGATCAATGCATAGATGAAAGGAGCAGTCAGCACCACCAGCAGCCTGGCCCCTTTCACATAGGACCAGAGCCTTGTTTTGATTTCCCTGTGACGACGCGCGACTTCGGCCTCGAATACGACGCGGCGTTTTTCGATGCGATAATTGAATTCATCTCGTTTTGCATCAATTTCATCCTCCAGTTGATCCTGAAGGCTTCGGATTCGAGCGACCAGATTTTCCACAGATACCGACACGCAACATCCTCCTGATTTGGCCTATCCCACGGCGGATCCGCCAGAATGCAGCGATGGGAATGAAACCGACGGCCAATCCACCTAAACAGGGTTTGACGTCCGCCGATTGAGGTGGATCAAGACTGCACGATATTCAACTGTACGAACGAAAGAACAAGCTCCTCCAATGCGTGCATCCGCGCTATCTTTTCAGGAGCACTGGTATCACCGATGGATTGCCGCATTGGCGACGCCGAGTTGCACCTCTTCACCGGCAATGCTGCGTTTCACCCGGACAAAACTGTCCGGCGTCACAGAAATCGAATCGATGCCGCAATCCACCAGAAACCGGGCGAATTCCGGATGGTCACTTGGCGCCTGTCCGCACAGTCCCACTTTTCTGTGCGCCTGATGCGCCTGCTCGATGATGTTCTTGATCATCCATTTTACAGCCGCATCCTGTTCATTGAACGCGCCGGACAGGGCTTCGCTGTCCCTGTCTATGCCCAGCGTCAATTGGGTCAGATCATTGGAACCGATGGAGAAGCCATCGAAGCGCTCGGCAAATTCCTTTGCCAGAATGACATTGGAAGGAATTTCGCACATGACATAAATCTTCAGGTCCTTTTTGCCGCGCTCAAGACCGAATTCGGCCATCACCTCCAGCACCCTGTCAGCCTCATTGAGCGAGCGGCAAAACGGGATCATCACAATGACATTGGTAAAGCCGAGTTTTTCGCGCAGATGCCGGATCGCACGGCATTCCAGTTCAAACCCGGGCCGATATGCTTCGGAATAATAGCGTGACGCGCCACGAAAGCCGATCATCGGGTTTTCTTCAACGGGTTCAAATTCGGCGCCGCCAATCAGATTGGCATATTCGTTTGTCTTGAAATCGCTCATACGCACGATGACCGGACGGGGATGAAAGGTTGCGGCTATTTTCGCCAGACCACGCCCAAGGCGTTCGACGAAATAGTCGGTCTTGTCATCGTATCCCGCCGTCAATTCAGCAATTTCCCGCTTGGCTTTTTGGTCCTGCAATCGGTCAAAATGCACCAGTGCCATCGGGTGAATGCGGATGTGATTGGAGATCACAAACTCCATGCGCGCCAGACCCACACCGTCCGCAGGCATCTGCCACCAGCGAAATGCCGCAGCGGGATTGGCAAGATTGAGCATCACTTCGGTATCCGTTTCGAGAATGTCCTCGAGCATGACATCCTCTGCTTCAAAGTCTGCAAGTCCCTCATAGACAAATCCTATGTCTCCCTCCGCACAGGAAATCGTGACCTCCTGTTCGCTGTGCAGCAGATGTGTCGCATTCCCGGTTCCAACCACGGCCGGCAATCCCAGTTCCCGGCTGACAATCGCCGCATGGGAGGTGCGACCGCCGTGGTCGGTAATGATGCCTGCGGCCCGTTTCATGACAGGCACCCAATCGGGATCGGTATTGGCCGTGACGAGGATGCTGCCATCGACGAAAAGATCAATGTCCCGAGGGCTGTCAATCATGCAAACCTGTCCGGCAACAATGGCCCCGCCAACACTCAGACCTTCGACCAGCACCTTGCCTTTCGATTTGATCCGATAGTCTTTGAGCAGCGACGCATCGCGGCTCGACTGAACGGTCTCAGGCCGTGCCTGCACGATGAAAATATCACCGCTCCTGCCATCCCTGGCCCATTCAATATCCATCGGACACTGGTAGTGCTCTTCGATAATGCAGGCCCAACGTGCAAGTATCAGGATTTCGCCATCCGACAGGACGAAGCCAGCGCGTTCCGCCTTTGATGTGGGCACGTTCCGGGTTTCCTGCCCTCCCCGCCCATAGACCATTTTTTGTTCTTTTGCGCCCAATTGCTTTTCAACGATCGGAACCAGCGAGACATCGCCAAGCAAGGGTTTGAAAACAACATATTCATCCGGATTGACTGTACCCTGAACAACATTTTCACCCAGCCCCCAGGCAGCATTGATGATCACCACCTTGTCAAAACCGGTTTCCGTGTCGATGGAAAACATCACACCGGAACTGCCTCTGTCGGCACGCACCATCAATTGCACGCCAATCGAAAGGGCCACCTTCATATGGTCGAAACCCTTGGCAATGCGGTAGCTGATGGCGCGATCCGTAAACAGCGAGGCATAACATTTCCGGCAGGCCTCCAGCAGCGCCTCTGGCCCTTGAATGTTGAGAAAACTTTCCTGCTGCCCGGCAAAACTGGCATCCGGCAAATCCTCTGCGGTGGCGCTCGAGCGCACAGCGACATCGACATCCGTGCGGTTTGAACGCTTCGAAAGCTCTGCGTAGGAAGACCTGATCAAGCTGGCCAGATCTTCAGGCCATTTTCCGCCAAGAATGGCTGTTCGGATGTGTCCTCCCGCCTGTGCAAGCGTTAGCGAACGCGCATTCAGCTGCGCCAACAGGTCTTCAATGGTCTGCCTGAGATTGTTCGCGTCAAGAAATTGCCAATAGGCTTGAGCCGTTGTCGCAAATCCGGCTGGCACATTGATGCCGGCGGCTGCAAGCGAACTGACCATTTCGCCCAGTGACGCGTTTTTGCCGCCCACAAGCGCCACGTCATTGCGATTGCAATCCTCAAACCAGATAATGGATTTCGTATGGTCGTTCATCGTTACAGCCTTTCCTTGCCAGGGGGCCTTTGCCTGCTTTATTTCTGCCGAACAGATATTCCGTCAGAACAATACAGGATCCCTCAGTCCCCGGAACTGGCATTTTGTGATTGCATGACAGGCAGCGCCCGCATGATGTCGGCAACTTCGCTGTCGGTGACTTGCGTAAAGTCGGCATAATAGGCACCGACCGCGTAAAAAGGGCTTGGCGTGTAGAGGCAGACGCATTCGTCTGCTTCATGTTCAAGCCGTTTCAATGTATCAGGCGGTGAAACAGGCAGCGCCACAATGATGCGGCTTGCGCCACGATGCCTGTAGGCCTGAATTGCGACAGACATGCTTGCGCCCGTGGCAGCGCCATCATCTACCATCAGCAGCGTTTTGCCGGCCACAGGAACAGACGGCCGATCTGCCAGATACAGGCTTTTGCGTCGCTCGATCTCGGGTAGTTTGTCCATTCCAAGTTGCTGGACCTCGGCAATGCTCAACCCCAACTCCCGGGCGATCTCACGATTGACCACCACCTGTGGATCATCGCCATCGACGATGGCGCCAATTGCCAACTCGCTGTGGCCCGGCGCTCCGATCTTTCGCACAAACACCAGATCCATCTCCAGGTGACGTGCGCTACAGATTTCGGCAGCGACTGGAACACCGCCACGAGGCAGGGCGACGACGAGCGTTGACGCTGCATCCAGTTCCGGCAAGGTAGCTGCCAATTGGCGACCCGCGTCGGCCCGGTCCAAAAACAGATTGCTCATAGCGTATGCGCCTTTCCCATGAGATGGTCTCTGAACCCTGTGGTGGGGGTGAGAGCAGCCATCCATATTCACTGCCTGATGACAGGCAGCAGACCACGAAAAACGCCAGTGCACATTGATATCGGTCAATGCTCTGAGATTGGGAACACGAAGCCCGCAGTCTATCCGATCGCGGCCTGATCAATCGGCAACAGGTGCTTCGGATTTGTCGAGCGGATGATCAAATTCAAGTAAAATCGGACGATGGTCGGACGGACCTTTGAGCAAAGTGCGCGACGCAAAACAGTGCAACTCGCGAACCATGCATCGATCCAGGCGAAACGGCATGATTTCCTGCGCGTGATGGGTTGTCTCCCGCGGGCCGACATCTGTGAATTCACGCAGCGCTGCCGGGCCGAGCAAATTGTAATCACCGATAATCGCTGTCGGACCCTCGGTCGAACGGGCGATCAGCCGCAACTGACGACGATTGAGCAATTGACCGTGCGACAAATGAACATTGGCAATGGACAGATCACCAATCTCCAGAAGCTGTGCAAACCGGGTGGGAAACTTCCCCGGCAACTTCGATTCGGGAAGCTGCAGCGGCTTTGGATGGATCAGATCCGATCGGCTCCAGGCTGCCAATCCATGGCGGCGCCCCGGCCAGGATTGCTCGTAATATCGCCCGCCAACCAGATCAGACAACGGCTGGATGATCTCGGTCACTTCCTGCATGAGGAACAAATCCGGTTTTTCCTGCTCTATGAGCGCGGAAATATCACTCACAAGCGCACCTGAACGATGCAACAGGTTCCAGCTTATGATGCGCAATTTTCTTTTTGAGCCTACGACATGAGGTGTGGCCTCGGAACTGGCCATGCCTTTCAATCTGTCAACGAGTTTCCGCATCGATCAACCCCTTACAAATATGGCAGAAGCAGGCGCGCACAGGCGTCACGCAAACGCACGGCCAGGGGACGGATTGCCAGGTCATCGATCTTCAAAAAATGGCCCCGCTCGATTTTTTCCTCAATAAGCGCATTGATCGTTTTCACTGTTGCCTCATCATAACATTCAACCAGAAACTCGAAATTGAGTCGCAGACTTCGTACATCCCAATTGGGACTGCCCACAGCACACCATTTTTCATCCACCGTGACCAGCTTTGAGTGATCAAAGGGTTTGGGTGTTTTATAGCAGCACATGTGGTCCATGGGAAAAAAGGCAAGGTGTGCACCCATGGCCCAATCAAGCAAAACATGGTCCGATCGCTCCGGAACCACCAGATCAATCTGCACACCGCGCAACCCGGCCTGCACAATGGCAAATTGCAATTGTTCATCGGGAAGAAAATAGGGTGTGACGATGCGGATTCGCTGTTTTGCCTGGCTGAGTGCAGCGGCAAGGATTGTCTCTATGCTGCCAGAATCCTCATCCGGACCGGAACTGACACCACGCGCCACCACTGTTCCCGCTTTATTGATCTCAGGCCACCAGACACTGCCTTCCAGCGCTTCACCTGTTGCAAAATGCCAGTCTTCTGCAAAACTGATCATCAACTGGCTGACAACCGGACCAGCCAATCGAAAGTGAGCATCCATGACGGCCCGCTTGCGCGACCAGATTCGCGTATTTTCGATGCCAAAATTCAGACCGCCTGCAAACCCCGTGACACCATCAACCACGAGAAGCTTCTTGTGGTTGCGCAAGTTGATGAACGACATGCGCCATGGTCGCCAGTCATGCATGAATTTGATTACCGGAACCCCGGCACCGCGCAAGTACCGCACAACCGGCGAGGAAAAATAGCCGCTTCCGATGCCATCAACCAGAACCCGAACCTCCACACCACGTGCCTTTGCCGCAATCAGCGCGTCGACAAATGCACGGCCAACAGAATCAAGTCGGAAGATATAGGTCGCCAGGGCAATACTGGTGCTTGCATTGGCAATTGCCGCAAGCATTTCGGGATAGGCCTGGTCACCGCCGCGCAGCATGGAAAGGCTGTTGCCATGGGTAAGCGGAAGTCCCGTTGCCTTGGTGCCAACCCCTGCAAGGGTAAGAACATCCTCGTCCAGTTCAGTTGTCTCAAGTCGAAAAAGTTTAACAACATCGGGATTGGGCTCCGGATTTCGCCTGATCCGGGAGGCACGTCTGGCAATTCGGTTGATGCCGAATACAGCGTAGATGATCGCGCCAAAATAGGGTGAAAACCAGACCAGACCAATCCATCCAATGGCAGCCCGGACATTGCTCTTTTTCAGAAGCACATGGCCTGTCACAGCAGAAGCCACGAGAATGTGCAGAATAATGACAATGCCAAAGGTCATTGCGATTTGCCTTGTCTGAAAAAACAACCATAGCCGAAATATTTGCCGCTTGCTGCAGTCAAAACAACTGTCAGCTTTCAGGACGAAACTGAACTGGCCAGTCTTTCGGTATCCCCTTCTTTGCCGGAGGGCAACAGCGGCGGAAAGTCTTTGGGCGTGATGGTTTCCTTTTCCAGCAGCAGCGCCACCCCGGACTCAAGGTCTGCTCGGCGCAATGCAATCGTCTGCAGGGCACGTTCATAGGCATCTGCAATCAATTTTCTGACAGCAAGGTCAACTTCGCGGGCCGTCGCTTCAGAATAGTCCTTCTGCCTGATATTCAACATGTCATCACCGAGATAGCTTGAGCGTTGCTCCTCAAGCACAGCCTGCCCGATATCGTCGGACATGCCAAATCTGGTCACAATCTGGCGAGCGATATCCGTCACTTTCGCCAGATCATCGGCTGCTCCCGTCGATACCGTATTGAAGATCACCTCCTCCGCCGCTCTGCCTGCCAACAGCACCACCATGCGGTTTTTCAGTTCATCCGTGGTGATCAGGAAGCGATCCTCAGTCGGTCTTTGCAGCGTATAACCCAGCGCTCCGATCGATCTTGGAATGATGGAAACCTTGTGAACAGGATCACTGCCCGGCATCGTCGCCGCTGCCAGCGCATGGCCCATCTCATGATAGGCAACACGCCGACGTTCCTCGGGGTTGAGCAGCCGACTCTTGCGCTCTGAGCCGGCTATGATGCGTTCGACGGCATTGGTGAAATCATCCAACGTGACGCTTTTGGCACCGCGCCTGGTGGCCACGATGGCAGCCTCATTGACAAGATTGGCGAGATCCGCGCCGGTAAAACCCGGGGTGAGACCGGCAATCTCCTCGGGATCAATTCCCTCAATCGTCTTGATTTTTTTTAGATGCACTTTGAGGATGGCAACCCGCCCGACACGGTCCGGGCGGTCCACCACGATCTGCCGGTCGAACCGACCGGCTCGCATGAGTGCCGGGTCCAGTATTTCAGGCCGGTTTGTCGCTGCCAAAAGAACGATGCCGACACGTGGATCGAAGCCGTCAAGCTCGGCCAGCAATTGGTTGAGTGTCTGCTCCTTCTCATCATGGCCGCCACCCAGACCACCCGCTGACGAGCGCGCCCTGCCAAGAGCGTCCAGTTCATCAATGAAAATGATGCAGGGAACAGATTTTTGCGCCTGTTCAAACAGATCGCGCACCCGCGCAGCGCCCACACCGACGAACATTTCGACGAACTCGGAACCTGATATGGAGAAAAAGGGAACCCCGGCCTCCCCCGCCACGGCGCGCGCCAAAAGGGTTTTGCCGGTCCCGGGTGGGCCGACCAGCAGTATCCCCTTTGGAACATGGGCGCCAAGAACTTCGTATTTCTCCTTGTCGCGCAGAAAGGATACAACCTCCTGCAATTCCAGTTTGGCCTGATCGACACCGGCAACATCATCGAAAGTGACGCCCGTTTCGGTCTCCATATAGACCTTGGCCTTGGAGCGTCCGATGTTCATCATGCCTCCCATGCCCTGACGCTTTGCAAGCCCGCGGAACAGGAAGAACCAGACCCCGAGAAACAGGGCGATTGGAAAGATCGAAGATATCAGACTTGTCAGCCAGTTTGTCTCGGGAAAGCCGGAATATTCGACGCCCGCCGCATCGAGTTCCTGTGCAATGTCAGGACCGACCCGCATTGTCCGGAAAAGACGCTTTCCATCAACCGCCTCCTTGAATTCCCCTTCGATCCGCGTATCGGTGACCGTGACCCGCGCAATGTCGCCCTGCTCCAGATAGGTGCGAAACTGGCTGTAGGGAATCTGCGAAACAGATTGCCCGCCGCCCCAGATCTGGAAAACCATCATGATGATAAATGCCATGATCAGATAGGCTATGATCAATTGGTTTTTCTTGTTCACGAGGTCAATATCTCCATGTCTGATCAAAGGATCCTGTCACCAGGCGATCATAAAGCAATTATTGCAGATCGGTTCATTGATCATTGTCAATTTGCAGCAGCGCCAAACTGGGGCTGATGTTCGCGACTCGCTTGACTATATTGGTGATAACCGAGATCCGATGTTGCCGGTTTCATGGGAAATCGAGGGGTATTGATCACCATTTGGCACCTTTCTCTGAAGGTTGAGCCGCTTTCAAAGATGCAAAGACCAATGCCCGGAATTGATTTTATGATAGACTTGTCAGCCAATGCAGGACATCGGAAACAACAGCAGATCAAGCGAACGGAAACCAATTGAAACGGCAACGCCCAAAAGGGAAACGGGAATTGTGGTCAGGCTTTCTGGGCGCGTTCGTTGCTGGCTGCATTGCACTCCTGCTCTGGTTGGCGCCCGCCAGTCTGACGCAGGGCATCAGACAGCCGGGCATCGACTTCATTTCCAACCTTTCAGCGCCGCCTGAAACAGACCGTGTGACTGTGGTGGATATTACCGCAGAAAATCTGGATGCTTTTGGGGGCAGAAACCTTTCCCGACAAAGCCTTGCCGTGTTGATCGACGAAATCACGCGTCTCGGCGCATCCGTGATTGCTCTGGATCTGGTCCTGGGGGAGCCCTGTGACAATGCACAGGCCGGGACGACCGCACTCGTGCAGTCCATTGCAGACTCCCGGGTAACATTGGGTTTCCTGCTTTCCGGCGCCTTATCCGGAGCACCGCCGGTTCACAGCCCCGTCGCGATTGACAGCAATGCCCAGATACCGGCCATCTGGAGTTCAGTGGGCGCGGAGACATCATGCGCCGGATTTGTGGAAGCTGCAGCGGGACTTTCGGCAATGTCGCTGGCCGGTGATTTCGACGCAAGGGTACGCTCTGTGCCGGCGTTCGTTTCAGTCGACAACCGGGCCTATCCTTCATTGGGGCTCGACGCCGTCCGGCTGGCACAGGATACCGGGGTCATTTTCCTGATTGGCAATCCTCCGCAACTGCGTGTGGGTGAACTGACGGCAGGATTGGACGGCGCTGCGGGCATAAATGCAAGGTTTTCGACCATTGAACAGCTGGCAAGGCGCACCATCGCCGCTTCAGATGTTCTCGATGGGCGGGTCAAATCTGAGCAAATATCCGGCAAAATCGTCTTCCTGGGCTCAAGCGCCCCGGAACTGGGTGGACTGCGCCCGGTTTCCAATGATCCTTTGAGGCCTTCCGTTCAAATCCATGCGGATGTGGCAGCCAATCTGCTGCTGGGCTCTGCACCAATCCTTCCCTATTGGAGCGGTGCCTTTTCACTATTAACTGCAGTGGCTTTCGGCATCAGCCTCTCCTTCATCGCCGTGACAATGCGCCCCATGGCGGCAGTCGGCATAACCTTGGCGGGTCTTTTTCTGTGGTTGTCATTTTGCGCCATTGCCTATCACCGGCTGAACATGATCTTTGATCCCTTCCTACCCGCGCTGACTTTGGTCATCGGCGCCATGGCGGGCAGTGCGTTTCAGTTTTCTGCCGTCAGGAGAGCAGAGGCCGTGATCAGAAACCGTTTTGAACAACGGCTTCCTGCCAAGGTTGTGGCGCAATTGGTGGCTGAACCGGACCTTTTGAAACTCAAGGGCGAACAGCGTGAGGCGACCTCATTGTTTACCGATATCGAGGGCTTTTCAACGACAGCAGAAACCATCAATCCGAGCGAACTGATCGGCCTGCTTGACGGATATTTCGAAGGCCTGACCGGCATTATCATTGCGCGCGGCGGTATGGTGGACAGAACAATTGGTGATGGAATTCATGCCCTGTTCAATGCACCCATTGATCTGGAAAATCACGCCCAGGCGGCATTGGCCTGCGCGCAGGATATTCTGCAGTTTACGGAGAATTTCAGACAATTGCCCACCATTGCGCCCTACGGTCTGGGACGCACCCGCATCGGCATCGAAACCGGTAATGTCGTACTGGGAGATGTCGGGGCTTCGGGAAAGGTCGACTACACGGCCTTTGGATCAGCCATCAATATCGCCTCGCGCCTGCAGGATGCAAACAAACGCATGGGCACTTCGATCTTGCTGGGCGAGAAGGCCAGTTCTCGCATTGAAAATGTCGACCTTGTGGATCTGGGTGCAATCGAGATCAGGGGTATAGGGGTGATGCATGCCTATACCCCAAAGACCTGAAAGCGGGAACAATAAAAAACGCTTAAAATATTTTTAAACTGTATAATTTTGTATTTAGGATATTTTTATTATATGTTTTGTACATTTAACTTTTATAATTATGATTTTTATATAAATATTGTAATTTTTAAAAAATCTATTTTTTATAAATGGCGTGAAAAAGCGAATATTTTCTGAAAAAGATGGACACAATACTACAAGTGCGACATGAACGATTCAAATATTCACAAGGAATCGATTCGATGACAATGCGCAAAACATCGCTGCTGCTACTTGCATCCATTCTCGCTGCGTCGGTATCGGCATCAGCTGATGAAATGCTGTCGAACGAGGTTGTGAGTGATTGGGGGGGCTTTTATGTCGGCGCGCATGGTGGCTACGCCTGGGGTGATAACGCATCTACGGCAATTGGCAGCAGGCTGCAGACCATCATCACGGACAACAATCTCAGCGATTCAGACTACGATTCCAGCCCAACAGGTGCTGTTGGCGGTCTACAGGCTGGGATCAACCTTGTGGTTGACCCGATGTTCCTTCTCGGAGTCGAGGCGACAGTCGGTTATGGTGGCCTCTCAGATACGATCACCGATCCCTACGCACCCGGCATTACCGACCCGGTGATTTCAAATGAAATAGATTGGTACGGCACTGTGAGGGCGCGTGCCGGCTATATAGCGGGTCCGAACCTGTTTTACGGTACGGGCGGTTTTGCCTGGGCTCATGCCAGCGTTTCCATGACATCGCCTGGTCTTCCGGATCAAAGTGCAACCCTGACTGGCTGGGTGGTCGGTGCTGGCGTGGAACGCCAACTCACCGACAAAATAAGCATAAAGACTGAGTATCTTTATACAGATTATGGTTCTCATACCTGGTTTGCTGATTCCCCCGCGGACGGCGATTATGCTACAGCGGCGGATGTTGATGTTCATAGTCTCAACATGGGTATGAATTTCCACTTTTAGAGCGCACAGTCCTCAACGGTGCAGGCAATGGAAATAACAGCGGATTGATGCTACGGCCTTTGAAATTGTTTTAAAGACCAACACTTTCAAAGGCTTGGCGTATTCTTTCCGGCGCCCATCGCGTGACCTGCCCTGGCTCGGATCCAGGCTCTTGTATATCAACGCCCTCGCCTGCTTGAAGCGTGCGTTCAACACCTGCAGCAGAAACCTCCAGCAAGCCCCGTTCCACAAAAACGCCAAAGACGCCTGCGCTCGGGCCGGCAAAAAAGCGGGTACCGCGTACGCCGAGTTGACCGAACACTGTCTTGATCGTGACAGGGGTTTTGGGCACATTCTCAGGGCGCTCAAATACCATTGCACCTTGCATGAGATCAAAGGAGCCCTGCGTATTGAGCAGAAAGCTGTCAATCATCAACTCCGTGCGATCACCAAGCCGGATGGACGTGTGATCACCAAACAGCAAAGTGGTCGAACTGCTTTCAGCCGTTTTGACAAGGTCCTTGAGCATCAGGTCCGCACCGATGCTGAGATCAAGCAGGTCACTGTTGCGCAAGGCTGTTGCACTGCCGCGAAGGGTGGTCACAGTGCCGATCGCCTCAGCAGCTCTCGCCGGTCGCGCCACGGGCAAAAGAGCCGCCACAGCGCCTGCCAGCAACGCCAACATATCTCTGCGACCGGGGATGCTGAGACTGGGGTTGCTGATATTGGGGACGCTCTCACTGGGGATATTGCGCAATATGTCTGAAATAGGTTTTTCCATCGTCATTTTTTCACCTTGGTAATATCTGGTGTCGCAATCCCTGTCCCCAAAGCCTTCACCTGGTTCGATGACATATATCGGTCAGGTCACCCCCTGTTCAAACGGCACAGATAAACAAGAGCCATTCACAGGATAGTTGGGGATTGCGCTCAAGTTGAGACAAACGTGTCAGATGATCTTTCTTCAAAATCGCGGCCGCAACATGCGCAAAAACACTCTTCCGCTTAAACGGCAGGATCGATCTAAACGAGATGGCAATTGCGCAGAAGTGGCAAAACGGTCACCACCGTGCCTGAACGGTCAGACTGGAGTATTCAGGTCAGCTCATCAGTTTTTTGCGTAAATGTAAAAAGGGAACCACCCTCACCTCAAAAATGTATCCTGCTAATCATTTATGTTAGAGATAGAAAAATTTCATTCCAATATTTGGGTCATCATGTCCGAAATAGTCGTTGCGATTGACAACAATGTCGTTGCCCCTCTGTGCGTTTTGCTTAATTCACTGCGCATTCAAAACCCGCACTCAGCATTCAAAATACACGTTTTGCAAAGCAACTTATCTGCCCATAACCGCCAGACACTGCTCGACCACGCAGCAAATCTCAAATTACCGATAAACATGATCAATGTTGACGCCGAACCACTGGTTCATGTTTTCGGTCAAATGAATTCCGGTCATGTTTCTCATGTTTCGCTGTTTCGCTGCATGATCGGCAACCTGCTTGATGAGACGATCACAAAGGTCTTGTATCTGGACATTGATACGCTCGTTCTGGGCTCTATTGAGCCGATTTTCAACATCGACCTTGAGGGAAATATTGGCGCTGTCGTTCGTGAAGAACAGACCTATCTGGCCGAGTTCGGTGTGAATCCACAGGACTATTTCAATGCCGGCGTCATGCTTATCGACCTGAAAAAATGGCGATCTGAAAATGTCGAAGCCAGACTCATGGAAATCCTGAATACATATCCTGAAAAGCTGCAATGGTGGGACCAGAGCGCTTTGAACATTGCACTGAAGGGCAAAACACTTTCGATGAGCAGACGATACAACTACATCGAAAGCCGACCCAAGACAGGTGAGAAAATCATCATTCCCACTATCTTGCATTTCGCCGGTTCGTGCAAACCCTGGATCGAGCCTGATTCCCACGCCTGGGGAGCGGCCTATTGCAACGCAAGCATCGACACGCCTTGGACTGTCGACTATCGGGCGCGAGGTCGAGCCGATGCTGCCGCCTACCGAAACAAAAACTGGTTCCACCGAAGTCTCGTCAGGTTGGGACGCAAACTATCCAGGATATAACGGATCGGGGTATTTCGCGCAGAGCAGGTCTTGTTTTGATTGTTTCACTCTGCCAGTTGTTTTTTGGTCAGGATCAAGTTGGTTCGCGAAGCGCGTACCTGAAGGTACGGGCAAGCGAAACGACGTAGATAGTGGCGAAAAAACAGCTGGCCCGAAGGGTTCGCGACCAGCGGCCGCCCGCTGCGTCACCCGTTGTGTCAGGCGTCTCGACCGATGCGAGAGCATCGCTCTTTACCGCCTTCCTGGCGGATCGACTCACTGGATCACGAACAGAGTGGTTCAATCAAAGCAAGACATGCTCCAAAGACTATCCTTTCAGACAGGTGATGCTCGGTTTCGCCAATGAGGTCTCGATCCCGCCGTGGACGATCTCGCGGTGACGCGTGACGTGCAGCCTTTTGGTCCTTCCCGGCAGCAAGGTGAAACAATTGTCAGACAGAATGTCTGCACCTCCATGGTTGATGGTGACGAAAAGCGCCGGCCTGTCGCTTCTCAGCGACAGGATTTCATGACCATCATCATCTCTGGTCGCAGTGAATTCTATGTCGGGCTCCGCAATATCATAGGCTTTGAACCGTTTTGGGAAATAGTCATTCTCCCCCTGCAAGGTGCCCGCGACCTGACGCCAGTCCAGATGCAGAAAGGATTGCTCTCCAAGGCAGTCCGCCGCAATGCGTCCTATTTCCACACCGCGATCCGCCGGAATATCGCTCGTGAATGTGCCAGCTGACGCCATGGCGCCATCAAACGACACCTGCGTTGCCTCAATCCTCATGGATATGCCCTCCGGCAGGTCACAAATACCCCACAGCACTATGTCGCCAGTTTCGTCATCGGGCTGAGCAGTGACAAGAACAGGCTGGTAGAAATGCCGCGCCAGATAGTGAACCACTTTCCAGCCGCCGCCATATTCAAGGCTTGACCAACTGGCGACCGGCCAGGTGTCATTGAGTTGCCAGTAGAGCGTTCCCATGGTGCGCGGCTTGTTTGACCGCCAGAACTCGATGGCTGTCTTCATTGCAAGGGCTTGCGATATCTGGCTTAGGAAAACCATGTCTTCAAAACCGTCGGGAAATCGGAAATAACGGCTGATGGTCTCAACAATCCGGCTGTTTCCACCGATGTTTCGCTGATGAACATCCATGATGGGAGAGGAAACGTTGCGGTCGCGTTCCTCGGTAAAACTTTCAATCGCGGGCATCGACGGAAAGGACTGAAAACCGAATTCCGAACAGAATCTTGGACGCACAGTGCGAAAATGTTCAAAATCCTTTGACTCGTGCCAGACATCCCAGAAATGCATATCGCCCGATGTATCATCATGCCAGCCATCGCTGAAATCGAGCCTGCCGACTGAAGGAGAAGACGGCCAGAAGGCTATATCCGGCCCCTCATCGGCCACGGCTTCTTCCAGCGCGTGGTTCAACCTGTCGTAATTGGCGAGATAGCGATCACGATTGGCTTTTGTCTCCGGAAACCATGACAGGGCACCAACCAGTTCATTGTCACCGCACCACAGCGCCATACAGGCTTGCCGCGACAACCTGCGAATCTGCTGGCGCGCCTCTTTGCGCACCATGTTGAGCCAGCTCCGGTCGGAACCTGGATAATGGTTGCAGGCAAACATGAAATCCTGCCAGATCAGGATGCCCATCTGGGAACACATGTCATAGAACCAGTCGGCCTCATACTGGCCACCACCCCACACACGCAGCATGTTCATATGCGCGTCCAGCGCCGATTGCAGCAGGTCACGCGTCACCGCCGGCGTTGCGCGTGCAGGCAGTGCGTCGGCGGGAATCCAATTGGCCCCTTTCATGAATATCGTGCGACCATTAACCGAAAAGGCAAACTGCGCGCCGATGTCATCGGGTGCCGTCAAGAGCGCGATATGGCGCAATCCGATGCAGTGATGGACACTTTCCTGGTCGACGCGAACAACGAGATCATAAAGCGGCTGCCCGCCCTGCCCGGCCGGCCACCACAGCCGCGGATTGTCAATCGTCACAGACAATTCAATCTGATTTTCGCCTGGCAGGATACGCACGGTCTTGCCGACCGCCTGATCATCAAGTTCGAGCGCCACATCAGCCTGCGCCACATCAGCCTGCGCTAGGTCGAAGCCCGTCGCATAAATCGTCACATCCACACGCACGGCACCGTTTGCATGATGCTGCACGATCTTCACATCATCCAGCCGACATATCCGGCTATGACGCAGAACGATGTCTCCATAGACGCCAAGCGGCATCAGGGCGATATTCCAGTCCCATCCGGCATGGCATTCCGCCTTGCGGAGAAAATTATTGTAGGCAATCCTGCAGTTCTGGGCCAGATAAGGCAATTCGAACGGAAAGGCGTCATGGGCTTCCACCGCCTTGGCACTGTTTGAAAGAAAACGAATTTCCAGCCTGTTCTCACCCTTTTTCAGCGCGTCGGTGATATCCACATCGTAGCGGAGAAACTGGTTTTCGGTTTCTGCAATCGCCTGGCCGTTCAATGAAATCTGCGTAAAACAATCGATCGATGTGAGCGTCAACGTCCATCGACCGGTGCCCACGGCAGGCAGATCAAATGTCTTGGCCGCAACCCATTGCGCCTCGTGAACCCAGTCCAGTGATGTTTCATTGTCGCGATAATAGGGATCGGGAATGCGCCCAGCTTTTAACAAGGCGGAATGAATGTCGTTTGGAAAGTCGGTGACCAGACATATGTCTCTGGCTTCATTGCGGATCGTCCATCCACAATTCAGATTTACCGTGTCCGCAGCATCCCCGGCAACAACCCGCATTTCGCATCCTCCAATTGTCTGCCCCGAATCTGGCCCTTTTGCGTGGCGCATAAACGCTGGCCACAGGGCCATGCACAGAACATCAGAAAATGGGTAGAGATTCTTTATTCAGTAAAAACACATACGTCCAAAATTGCAAACGCTTACACCTTTTCAGGCAAAGCACAGCAACGCTTGAGAACCAAATGGAACCGATCATGATGAAAGCCCACCTCCCGCTCCCGACGTTGAGATCAGTCAGGCGACCTGCTAAGGCAAATACAGGGTATATTTCAACAGCCGTTCGATTGCGCAAAGGTGACAATGCATGCCAAGTGTTTCTGTTGGGGGCAATGAATTGTCCTATAAATTCAATGGCACCCAAAGCCGCAATCAATGTCCCGTTCTGGTTCTCATCCACGGTGCCGGGGGCAACGCCCGCGACTGGCCTGAGGCCTGGCACGGCCACAAGGACAGGACGCGCCTGATGGGTTTGACAGCCAGATCCGAAGGCCGACGGCTGGAAGAATTCCCGGTCTATGCGCTCGAATTGCCGGGCCACGGAAAATCAGCCGGTGGCGGCTGCAGTTCGGTCGATGAATATGCTGCTGCAGTCGCCGGTTTTCTTGATAGTCTCGCATTGGAAAATGTCGTTCTGGTCGGGCATTCGATGGGTGCGGCCATAGCGCTGACGCTGGCGGCCGATGGCAATGACCGCATTGCCGGGATCGCGCTTCTCGGCGGGTCAGCCAGGCTCACGGTCTCCGATGCGATACTGCAAGGTCTGCAAAACGCCTTTGAGTCAACGGTCGACAATATTGTCAAATATTCCTGGAAAAAAACCACCAGTGCATTTTTCAAAGGCGAATCCCGGCAACATATGTTCGATGCCGGTCCTGATGTGGTTTACAACGATTTTCTGGCCTGCAGCCGGTTTGACCTTTCCGACCGGCTGGACACGGTCACCTTGCCTGTTCTGGTCATCGCCGGTCAAAGCGACCGGATGGTGCCGCTGGAAACGAGCCGGGAAATGGCAGAAGCATTCAAACACGGGAAATTGGTGACGCTCGAAGATTGCGGCCATTACATGCAGGTAGAAAAGACCGGTCTGGTGGCGGAAGAAATGTCCGCTTTTCTCCATGAAAACATGGTTGGCGCGGAAAAGAAAAGCTGAACAGCATTCCGGTCCAAGGTGATTGTGAGCGCCTTTGTCGTGCTCCAGTCGGGGAACGTCGCATGGCTCTACAGCGCCCTTGATCGCGCCAATTCAGGCAAGACACTTCTTGCGTTTCTGGACGACCAGCGCAGGAGAGAATTGCTGTCAGGACACGTTGAAAATGGTGCTGCGGAGACGGAAGCTATCTTGAAAGCCTTGCATGACGAGTTGAAGCAGATCAAAGAAGACGGGTACAGAATTTCCAAGAGCGGTCAGTTGGTTGGCGTGACAGATATTTCTGTCGCCGTAACAGGCGATGACGGAAATGCATTCAGCGTTTTGACATGTCCCTACATGGAAAGAATACAAGACAATGAAGCAGCAACAGATCATGGCGACATTTTCAGCGTCAAAGACAAATTGTTGCAACTCGCGGAAAAATTATCGATGAGCTGAACCGGCTCAGATGGGTTCGACGCCTGTGGCAGAGACGTCGCAAACCCTTGTATTTTTGGCACATATTCGTCACGCCTAATACATATTTTCCGCGCAAAAAAGACCCCTTCTACAGAGCCTGCCTGTCATCTTTCCTTTCCTGCTGGAATGCTGTTACCGACCTGCGTTTTCCCCAGAGGTTCATCCTGATGAGGAAATGCTGCTTGACACAAACGGCGATTCGTTATTAGTTCGGTAACTAGACGAACTAAAAGGAATGAGCGTGGCAGACCCAACCAACATATCGCGGCGGATGACCCTGAGTTCGGTCGTACAGGCAATCACAAGCTATGGCCCGATCTCCCGCGCCAGCGTTGCGAAGATGACCGGGCTCTCCAAGCAAACCGTCTCGGAAATCGTTTCGTCACTCGAAAACGACGGCTGGGTTCAGACTGTCGGCCGGACTGAAGGGAATGTCGGCAGACGCGCCGTTGTCTACGAAATCGTACCCGATGCGGCTTTGGTGGCAAGCGTGGACCTGGGAGGCACCAAGGTCAGGGTCGCCCTTTGCAATCTTTCAGGCGCTGTCGTTTCAGAAATCACCGAACCCACCACCCAGGGCGGCGGTGCGGCGGTTGTCGACCAGATCGGAAAAATCATCATCGATGCCGCAACACGGCAAGGAATCGGCTCCGAGAAAATTCGCGTCGCTGTTGTCGGTGTGCCCGGCGTGCTCGATTCCCGGACCGGTCACATCAATCTGGCTCCCAATATCAAAGGAATTGACAGCATCGATTTCCCTGCCCTCCTGCAGGCACGTCTTGGAATTGAAGTTCTTGTCGAAAACGACGTCAATCTGGCCGCCTTGGGTGAGCACTGGATGACCCACCGCGGCGACAAGGACGATCTGGTGTTCCTGTCGATAGGCACGGGAATCGGCGCCGGCATTGTTATTGGCGGACAATTGGTGCGCGGATCAACCGGTGGCGCCGGTGAAATTGGCTATCTGCCGTTCGGCGCCGACCCCTATGAAGAGGAGAGCCTTACGGTCGGCGCTCTGGAGCGCGTGGCAGCAACCAGCGCGATCATACATCACTATCTGGAACTGACCGGTAAACGCAGGAGCGTCCCGGAGATCTTCGAAGCCTCGGTTAGCGGCGACGCAGAAGCCACCCAGGTGCTTCAGAAGGCTGCCGGCTATATCGCGCGCGCCATTGCCGCGATTGCCGCTGTGGTCGATCCGGCCTGCGTCGTCATCGGTGGTTCGATCGGTGCGCGCGAAGAGCTCATCAAAATGATCGAACCGGAAATCAATCGATGTTTCCCAAGACCGATCCCTGTCGAGGTGTCTGTTCTTGGCAATCACGCGGCCCTGGTCGGCGGTGCATCGATTGCATTGTCCCGACTGCACATAGCACTGTTTTCCGGCGGCCTGCCCGGCGCTCAAATTGTCGTGCCGCCACCACTGCTTGAAAACTACCAGGAGAATGTGGCGTGAGATCCGCTTCCATCACATCAAGGCTCCAAGCCTGTCAGGACAAACAGGCCGATATAGACTTGCTGCGTCAGGCGATCGGCTGTGACAGTGTCACCGGACACGAGGCCGGCTTTGCCGATTTCCTGAAATCAACAATGACACACATGCAATTGGCCCCCGGTTCAGGCGACTTTCTGCCCGGTCGTCCAAATACCTGGGGCTGCAGAGCAGGTGCGGGCAAAGGCCAAAATCTGATGTTCGTCGGCCATACGGATACGGTTCATGTTCGTGGCTGGACCGATCATTGGAAAGGCCGCGTGCAGGAGGATCCGTTCTCAGCGCCGATCATCGATGGAGAGATCTGGGGACGTGGCGCCTGCGATCTGAAGGGCGGAATTTGCGCAGCCCTTGGTGCCCTGCGCCTGCTGGATAAGGCAGATGTGCAATTGCAAGGTGACATTTCTTTCGCCTTCATCGGAGACGAGGAAAGCGGCGAGCCCGGAACGGGTGTCAGTGCCGGCGCCAAGGATCTGGTAAAACGGATAAAGAGCGGCCAGATCGCCAAACCCGATTTCGCCATCTATGTCGAGCCGACCAAATTGGATGTCTACACGGCGCAGATCGGTTTTTTTATCGCCGACATCACCATCACCGGCAAATCTGCCTATTTTGGAACGCCTGAAGATGGCGTTGATGCGCTCAAGGCAACCCATGCTGTCCTTTCGGCAATCTGGCGCCATGCAGAGGTTCTTTCACAAGGCCCGAAACACTCCTTTCTCGGCGCATCAGACCTCCTTGTGACCGAGATCAAGGGCGGCGGATATATTGCAGTTCCCGGTGAATGCAGCCTGTCCCTGATCCGCAAGCTTCGCCCCAGTGAAGACCTGAACGAAGCCGTTGCCCAGTTTGAGGCGGCCGTGAACAGCGCAACGCTGGAAGACGGCATCGCGGTAAAGATCGCCTATCCTGCCGGACGCGATCATGAATTTGGTGGCTCACCGGTCGAGATCGACCCGAGCCACGCCGCCGCCCGTGCCCTTTCTGCATGTGTGAAAGATGCCTGCGGTGATCGCGGCACAATCGGCGGCGCTCCCTACTGGTCCGAAAATCCGTTCATCGTCAACGAAATCGGTTGCGCTGCCGTCTATTGCGCTCCCGGCGATATCAGCGTTGCCCACACTTTCGAAGAGCGCATCAACGTTGAGGAATATCTGGCGGCCATTCGCGCCTTCGCTCTTTTCATCATGCAGTACTGCGGAACCAAGTCTGAAACCGAAATTTCAACAGGAGAAATGCAATGAAACAGTTGATAAGACATATTCTATCTGGAGCAGCATTGGCGCTTGCGACCCTTCCGGTCAGCGCTCAAACGGTAGGCCCCCAGGGTGAAACCGCCACACTATCCTCGGCAATCGTTGTTGCTGACGAAAACATCGAAGCGGTTCGCGCAGGCGGCCATACGGCGGCCCTTCTGTGGCACGACCAATCGGATTTTGTAAACGCGGTTACTGCCGGTGCTACGGATGAATTCACCCGTTTCGGCATTGAAGTGGTCGCTACCACAAGTGCCGGATTTGATGCTGCAAAACAACGCAGCGACATCGAAACAGCGCTTGTAAAAAAGCCAAGCATCATCCTTTCACTGCCCCTGGATCCGGTCACGTCGGCCGCTGCATTCCAGGAAGCAAAGGCTGAAGGCGTCAAGCTGGTTTTCCTTTCCAACCTGCCTTCCGGATACAAGCACCCGGACGATTATGCAGCCATTGTCACCGACGATCTGTTCCAGATGGGCAAGCAGGCAGCAGATGCGCTCGCGGCAGCCATGGGTGGCAAAGGCACGGTTGGCTGGGTCTTTCATGACGCTGCTTACTATGTGACCAACCAGCGCGACAACGCGTTCAAAACGACGATTGAGAACGATTACCCCGACATTTCGATTGTCGCCGAACAGGGCATCAGTGATCCGGCACGCGCCGAAGACATCGCAAATGCGATGCTCCTTAGAAATCCTGATCTGGGCGGCATCTACGTGACCTGGGCCGGTCCGGCGGAAGGCGTCCTGGCGGCGCTGCGCGCCAACGGCAACAAAACGACCAAAATCGTCACGCTGGACCTGTCCGAGCCGATTGCACTGGATATGGTGCGCGGCGGGAATGTTGCCGCGATCGTGGCTGACGAAGCCTATGAGCTTGGCCGGGCGATGGCTGCGGCTGCAATTCTTGATCTTCTCGATCAGGATGTTCCGCCCTTCGTCGTTGCCCCTGCCGTCACTGTGACCGCGGACAATGTTGCCGAAGGCTGGATGCAATCGCTGCACATCGAAGCGCCCAAAAGCCTGAGCGCCCAATAGCAGCCAAACGAAATGGTCCAACGGGTAACAATCCTCCCGTTGGACCAACACCGCCTTGACTCACAGGCGGAACACAGCACACCACCGTTTGATCACTGCGACAGAGGACCTTTCCATGTGTCCGCAAACCGCAACCTGGCTCCTGAAAGATTGACATGAACAGCGTAAAAACACGACTGTCCGGCCTCGATTTCCAACAATTGGTTGTCTATATCGGCTTCCTTGCAATTTTCCTTTTCTTTGCCTTGACCCTTCAGGATGATGGCTTTCTTACGCAGCGCAATCTGACGAACATCATCCTGCAGACCGCCCCGGCAACGATCATGGCAATTGGTCTTGTGTTCGCCCTCTCTGCCGGCGAGATCGACTTGAGTTTTGGCTCCATCGTCGCCGTCTCCGCACTGTCTGCAGCCGTGGTCATGCAGGAACACTCCATGGCCTTTGGCATTTTTGCAGGCCTGGGCGCCGGCGTGATGATTGGCGCATTCAACGGCCTGCTGGTTGCCTATTTCAAACTGCCATCGTTTCTGGTCACATTGGCCACCATGGGTCTGTTTGCCGGCATTGCACGCTCGATGACCAATCTGCGCTCAATCCCCGTCCTCAATGAGACCTTTACCGGCATCTTTGGGTCTGGAAAACTTTTCTCTGTGCCCTCCCTGGTCATCTGGACGATCATTGGCGTAGCGATAGGGCATCTGGTTTATCGCCATACGAAATTCGGCGCGCATGTTCTTGCAACCGGTGACAATCCGCGCGCCGCGCAGGTGTCCGGCATCAAGGTGCCGAGAATTCGCTTCTACGTTCTGACCATATGCGGTGCCTGTGCAGGCCTCGCCGGCCTGCTCTATGCAGGCAGGCTGCAGGCCGCCAGATATACGCTCGGCGAAAGCGATCTGATGACGGTCATTGCCGCGGTGATTGTCGGCGGCACGGCCCTCAAAGGTGGCAAGGGCTCGGTTTTCGGCGCACTGATCGGCTCTTTGATGATGGGAATGCTGAACAACGGATTGATCCTGATGAACCTGAGGGTCTCTGACCAGATGATTGTCAGGGGATTGATCATTCTGCTTGCCGTCGCGGTCTCTCTTCGCGACAAAAACCGATAGGAAGGGCCTGAAAGATGTTCCTGGATGTATTGATACGCAGAAACCCGCAGTTCATTGAAGCTGCAATGGCGCTGCACCAGAATGGCGAGATACCACCCAATTCCTATGTTCTGGATCTCGACACGGTTGAAAAAAACGCCAGATATTTCTCCGCCATGGCTGAAAGCCTTGGCCTGAAGACCTTCGCCATGACGAAACAGGTTGGTCGCCATTCGGGTTTTTGTCAGGCCGTCATGCGCGGCGGCATTGATCGCTCCGTCGCGGTCGATATGGACTGTGCGGTTGCCTGTCATCGCGCCGGTTTGAAAACCGGACATCTCGGCCATCTGGTACAGGTGCCCCGTGGTGATGCGCAATTCGCAGCGGCCCAGTTGCAGCCCGATTACTGGACCGTATTCAGCGACGATAAGGCCGGAGAGGCAGCGCAGGCCGCCAAAAAGGCCGGACGAGTACAAAAGCTGCTGGCCAGAATTCAGACCGAAGATGATACATTCTACCGCGGGCACGAAGGCGGCTTTGCGGCAAAAGACATATGTGCTGTCGCCGATCAACTGGATGCCCTGGACGGCGGCGCATTCAGCGGGATCACCACCTTCCCCGCCCTGCTGTTCGATCTGCAAAGCCGCGCGGTCAAGCCGACACCCAATCTTGAAACCCTGGCGCGTGCTTCAGAGGCATTGGCCGCGGCCGGTCGCCACAACATCGAGGTCAATGCCCCCGGTACAAACTCGGCAGTCGTGTTGAAAGCTTTGGCCGAGGCCGGAGCCACCCAATGCGAGCCCGGCAACGCCTTGCATGGAACGACGCCTTTGCACGCCCTTGAAGACCTGCCGGAGGAACCGGCGGTTCTTTATCTCAGTGAAGTGTCTCACCACCATGGCGGCAATGCCTTTTGCTTTGGCGGCGGCCTCTATATTGATCCGGTCTTTCCCAAATACGATGTGCAGGCAATCGTCTCAAAGGAACCCACCCGCTCTCGCGACAAACTGGCCAATGTCGAAATTCCGGATTATTCCGCCATTGACTATTACGGCATGATCGATGCCACGGGAACGGTCAAACCCCAGGCCGGTGACACCGTTATTTTCGGCTTTCGCGGCCAGGCATTCGTCACCCGCGCCAATGTGGTTGGCATCTCCGGCATTTCGACTGGAACGCCGCGCGTCGGGGCCATCGAAAACGCGTTCGGTCAGCCCATTGGCTGGCCAGAAAGAGCCCTGTCATGACACCCGGAACGAATGTCCTGTCGTTGAAAAATATCCACAAAGCCTTTGGCGGGGTTGTCGCCATTCAGGATTTCTCACTGGATCTGCAAGCCGGTGAAATCGTCGCCCTGGTCGGGGACAATGGCGCTGGAAAATCAACCCTGATCAAGATCGTTTCCGGCGTTTACACACCGACATCCGGTGAAATTCGTCTGGATGGCGAAGCCGCAACCTTCAGCGACGCAAGTTCCGCGCGAAGCAATGGCATCGAGGTTGTTTATCAGGACCTCGCCCTCGCCGACCAACAGCCCGTTTACATGAACATGTTCCTCGGGCGCGAACTGACCAAGCCGCCCTTCGGACTTCTGGACAAGGCACGCATGCGCCGCGAGGCGCAGGGACTGGTTGACGAACTGGACGTGCGCATTCCCTCCGCCGCCTCGACAATCAGCGATCTGAGCGGCGGGCAGCGCCAGGGCATCGCCATTGCCCGTGCAACCCATTGGGCCAGCAAGCTGATTCTGCTGGACGAACCGACCGCCGCGCTCGGTGTTGCGGAAACAGCCCGAGTCGAGGAACAGATCATAAATCTGAAGCAGAAGAACCTCGCGATCCTGATCATCAGCCACAGTCTGGACCAGGTGTTCCGCCTGTCAGACAGAATCTGCGTCCTGCGGCGTGGCGAGCAAATCGGCATCAGGGAAACCGCCAGTACCGATAAAAACGAGATCGTCTCAATGATCACCGGAGTATCCTGATATGGGCAAGACAGACGTCGAGACGGTGATGTTCCGGGAAATCAACGAAATACCCGATGTCCTCACCCGCCAGGTCAATGAAGCGCTGCATGCCTATCTGGAGGCTGGCCGACAGGCCGCAGCCGCCAGTCCACGCGGCTTTGTTACCAGCGCCCGGGGCACCTCGGACCACGCAGCGATGTTTTTCAAATACGTCATGGAGCTGCACACCGGCCTGCCCGTTGCATCCATCGGCCCCTCCGTTGCATCCGTCTACAAAACGCCATTGAAACTGGACGACTTTATCTGCGTGACGATCTCCCAGTCCGGCGGCAGCCCAGATCTTGCGGCTTTGCAGCAGGCTGCCGGTACGGGAGGCGCACAAACGCTGGCCTTCCTCAATGAGACCGATAGCCCGGTGGGCGAAGGTGCTGCATCGGTGCTGCCTGTGCTGGCGGGAGAGGAAAAAGCGGTGGCGGCAACCAAGTCCTTCGTCAGCACATTATTTGCCATTTTGGGTTTTGCTGCCGGATTTACCGGCGACGAAAAGCTTGAGACTGCTCTGCGGGAATTCCCCGCGACAGCACGCGCTGCGCTTGGCAGCGACTGGTCAAAGGCAGCTTTGCCGTTGGCACGGGCTGGCTCTGTGTTCACCGTCGGGCGCGGCCCCGGGCTGGCGGTCGCGGCTGAAGCTGCGCTCAAGCTGAAAGAAACCTGCCGCATCCACGCCGAAGTGTTTTCCGCTGCTGAGGTTCTGCATGGCCCTGTGGTTCTGGCCGAGAAAAAATTTGCAGCGCTGCTGTTCGACCCTGGCGATGCCGCGCAGGAATCTGTGGCCACTGCGGCACGTCTGATCAATGAGAGCGGCGCGACAAGCCTGTGGATTTCTACCCGGGAAGGCGTGGAAAACACGTTGCTGGTTCCAGCCGCATCCCACATTCTTTTGCAGCCGCTTACCCAGATCATAGGGTTCTACAAATTCGTGGAGGCCCTTTCCCGAAATCTGGGTGAAAACGCCGACGCGCCAATTGGCCTGAACAAGGTGACCGTGACCGTGTAATCGGCATTGCGGCAGCCGCATGTGTCGCCGAAGCTAAATCTGTCCCGGTGATCATCTCTACTGGAAAACAGCCCGACTATGGGGCATGGTCTGCCGCAACGCGACAGTTCGGTAAAGATGCACAGGGAGAGTTGCAGTCATGGACAGCACAGCACAATCAATCATCATAACCGGTGCAGGATCGGGGATCGGGCGCGCCTGCGCGCAATTGTTTCTGGAAAAAGGCTATAAAGTCGGGCTGATTGGCCGACGCGCTGCATTGCTTGAGGATGTGGCCAAAGGCCATTCCAACGCCCTGCCCCTTGCCTGTGACATCACCGATGCGGATCAGGTTGCCAAAGCCTTCGAGACGGCCAGGTCCACCTGGGGTCGCATTGATATCCTGTTCAACAATGCCGGCATGAGCAAACCATCGCGCACGATTGACGAGACACCGGTTGAAGACTGGCTGGAAGTGGTCCAGGTCAATCTGACCGGCTCCTTTTTATGCGCGCGCGCGGCATTTGCCATCATGCGGGCCCAGTCACCGCAGGGCGGGCGCATTATCAACAATGGCTCGGTTTCGGCCTATACGCCAAGGCCCGGATCGATTCCCTATACAGCCACAAAACACGCGATCACCGGATTGACCAAGACTTTGTCGCTGGATGGCAGACCTTTCAATATCGCCTGCGGTCAGATCGATATCGGCAATGCGCTGACGGAAATGGCAAAACCCATGACCATCGGCGTTCCCCAGGCCGATGGTTCCATCAAGGCCGAAGCAACCATGGATGTGGCCCATGTCGCAACATCGCTTCTGCACATGGCGCAATTGCCCCTGGAGGCCAATGTCCAGTTCATGACCGTCATGGCAACAAAAATGCCCTATGTCGGACGGGGCTAGTGTCCATCATCATGTGTCGAAATTCAGTGTTTTGAACAATCTTTCGACAACACCCAGAAACAGGCGCTTGACCGGATCAATGGAAGTGGATGCCGAAACGAAAAGGCCGATCTTGTATTCGCTCAGCGCCTTCTGGGACAATTTGACGAATTTCAGTTCACCGCGCTCGATTTCGCTCATGAAACCGATTTTCGTATAGATGCCCATGACCTGATTGGACAGGATTCCCTGTTTGGCAATGATCAGCGAATTGGTGAACAGATGCGTCGGCAGATGCACTGCGATGGAGGCCATTTCCTGATCGAGAATGGAGTTGCCCGCACGCGCCTCTATGGTTCGCACCAGGGGGTAACCGCCAATATCCTCGATGGTCAGACTGGTGCGCTCGGCCAGAGGATGATCGGGGCGCATGATCAATCCGAATGGCGTGGCCTTTTCTGCAAATACCCGCACATCCGGATGGGAATCATTGGTAAAACTGATGCCTATGTCCGTCACGCCCGAGGCGACCGACTGAATAATCTCGTCGGGTTGTGCCGTGGTCACCGAAAGCGTAATGCCCGGATATTTGTCACTGAACCGGCCCAGGACTTCCGGCAATATGCCGAACGTCACGGAGTCCAGCGTCTGGATGTTCAGGTGGCCGGTCCGAAGATCGCGGATGTCATCAATGATCGTCTTGATCCGGTCAAAATCGTAGAGCGTCTTGCGACAGTGCTCCAGCACGATCTTGCCCGCCGGTGTGATCTCCACGCCCTCGGGTGAACGTTCAAACAAACGCACCCCCAGCATCTCTTCGATATTGATGATTTTGCGGTTGACCGATGTGGACGAAACCTTCAGCAGGTTGGCCGCTTTGCGGATCGAACCCTGACGCGCGACTTCATCGAGATAGCGCAGAAACACCGTGTGCATTGCATCCTCCAGAGGGTGGTGCATTTTTTGCACCGCTGTTGGCTAAAATCGGCTCTTCATGCCTCACCCAAAAGTCTTTATAAGTCAAGTGGGCGAAAGAACAGCAAACCAATGCTGCTTCCGCAATGGCGGGGGCCTTCCGATTATGAACCACGCCCACAACCGGAGAACACAATGTCACATAAGCCCAATAATCAAATTGCCAGACGCTCTGTCCTGAAGGGAATGGGGGTTGCAGCCGGCGCCGCCTTCACAGGAAGCATGCTGCATGTCGGCCAGGCCCTTTCTGCCGATGAATTCAAGGTAACCATGCAACTGGGATGGCTTGCTTCAAATGGTATTCTTGGTGAAGTTGCCGCCGACAAGCTTGGATATTACGCCGATGAAGGCCTGAGTCTTGATATTGTTGCTGGCGGACCGAACATTGACGGTGTCGCTTCCGTCGCGTCAGGCCGTGCCAATCTTGGTTCCATTTCGTCCAGCCCATCCCTGATGCTGGCGCGCGCCGCCGGCATTCCGATCAAATGTATTGCTGCCGGTTATCAGCAGCATCCCTTTACCTATTTCTCTTTGAAGAAAAATCCGGTCAACAAACCGCAGGACCTGATCGGCAAAAAGATCGCGACAAATGGTACAGCCCGCATTCTGCTGGACGCACTGCTTGCCAAAAATAATATCTCACCCGATGATGTCGAAGTGATCGTCGCCGGCAGTGACATGTCCGTTCTGATGACCGGCCAGGCCGATGTCGTCACCGGATGGACAACCAATGTCAATGCACTGTCCGTTCTGGGTGACCAGCGCGTGGATCTCAGCCTGTGGGACGCTGGTGTTCAGCTCTATGCCAATCCCTACTATGTCACAGACAGCACATTGGCAGACCACCAGGACAAGGTTGAAGCGATGATCCGCGTCAGCGCCAAGGGCTGGGGATGGGTTTACAACAACCCGGAAAAAGCCTGCGAATATCTGGTGGAACGCTATCCAAATCTGGATCTGGAAAGCGAATTGAAGGCGGTCGGCCTGGTGGTTGACTATTCATTCAATGAAGTGACCAAGGAACAGGGTTGGGGCGCGATGAATGCCGCCAACTGGCAGGCACAGATCGACGCCTATGATGCCCTCGGCCAGTTCAGCAGTGAGCCGCCAAAGGTTGACGACATGATGACGCTTTCCATTCTGGAAGCCACGGCTGCCAGCCGTCCGAAACTCGGATAACGGCCATGTCCGTTAACGAAACGGCTCAAACACAAGCAACCGGGTTTTCCCCGGTTGCCGCATCACTGAAAAACGCCTCCGTCCGTTTTGGCTCATTTACAGCGATCGAAAACCTGAGTCTCGACATTGAAGAAGGCGCTTTTTACACGATTTTGGGGCCATCCGGTTGCGGCAAGTCAACCATGCTCCGCCTGGTATCGGATCTCATTCCCGCAGCATCCGGGGACGTGCGCATTTTCGGCAAGACGACCGAAGAAGCCAGAATCGCGCGCGAATTTGCCTTTGTGTTTCAGGATTCCACTTTGTTGCCCTGGCGCAGTGCACTGGCCAATGTCGAGCTGCCCCTCGAAATGGGCCGCAAGCGCGGCGTAAAAATTCCGCTCAGCGACAAGTCGCCAATGGAACTTTTGGAACTTGTTGGCCTCAAGGGGCGTGAGAACGCCCTGCCCCATGAATTGTCCGGCGGAATGCGTCAGCGTGTCGCCATTGCCAGGGCTCTGGTCTGCAAGCCGAAATTGCTGCTGATGGATGAACCCTTTGGCGCGCTGGACGAGATGACCCGCGATCATCTCAATTTGCAACTGCTGCAAATATGGAAAGAAACCGGCGTGACAATTCTTTTTGTCACCCATTCAATACCAGAAGCCGTTTTCCTCGGGCAAAAGGTGTTGATGCTTCAGGCGCATCCGGGAAGGCTGAAGGAGATCGTTGATATCGACCTGCCGCACCCAAGACAGATCAAACTTCGCGATACAGCCCCCTTTACGCGTTATACCGCGCATCTGCGTGAACTTCTGGAGACATGCTGATGACCATGGTGGAAAAAGCAGACCTTGCAGAGCCGAATGAAACGGAACTGGCCGCAAAAATCGATGCTGAGCAAGTGCGGATGGAACGGCGCCGCAAGATCGAAGCCTTCCTGATACCCACTGCAACAGTCGTGAGTCTGCTGTTGATCTGGCAGTTTGGCGTGCGTTATTTCGAAGTGCCGATGTATATCGCACCAGCGCCCAGCGATGTTGGAGCGGCTTTGATCAAGCAGTTTCCGCTTTTGCTGACAAATTTCTGGCCGACGTTTTATGAGAGTGTTCTGGGCTTTTTTGTCGGCAATCTGGCCGCTGTTTGTATTGCCGTCGCCTTTGTGCACAACAAGACGGTGCAAAAGGCGTTTTTCCCGATTGCGGTTTTTATCAACACCATACCGATCCTTGCCGTAGCGCCCATATTGATACTGATACTTGGCCCGGGTCTTTCGGCCAAGATCGTCATAGTCTCCCTGATTTGCTTCTTTCCGACGCTCGTCAACATGGTGCGCGGCCTGCAGGCCGTAAGCCCGCAGGCGCTGGAACTGGCACGCATTCTGTCAGCGACAAAATCGGAGATTTTCTGGAAAATCCGTCTGCCTTCATCGCTTCCCTTTCTGTTCTCGGCGCTCAAGATCGCCGCCACGACCAGTGTCATCGGGGCAATCGTCGGTGAATGGGTTGGAGCGGATGTCGGTCTCGGTGCATTGATCCTGGATTCCTCATTCAATTTCCGGGCAGCGCTGCTTTACGCCACAGTGTTCATGTCTTCCGGACTATCGGTGATCCTCTTCGCATCGGTCACCATCGCAGAGCGTCTGATTGTTCGCTGGCATACGTAAAAGACTGTAAATTATCATTTTAATGCATCCGACACCCTGATCGGCAGGGCGGCTGCACCCATAGGAGCAACACAATGGCTGAACAGACCAAAGAATATGTCTTGTCATCAAGTCAGCAAATACCCGTCGTGGCATCCACGGATGTGGTGGTTATCGGCGCCGGTCCGGCCGGATTGACAGCGGCGGTGTCGGCCGCCCGCAACGGCTGTTCCGTCACCCTGCTGGAGCGCTACCACCATCTGGGTGGCATGGCATCCGGTGGCATGGTGCTGGTGCTCGATGACATGGTCAACGAGGGCAATGAGATTGTCACAACCGGCATCGTCAACGAGTTTGTCGATCGCATGGTCAAACAGGACGGGGCCGTCTTCCCGCCCCGCGAGGAATGCCTGACCAATTGGGACATGTGGCAGAAATGGTCCCGCTGGGGCTGCATCGACTTCCACAAGACCGGCATGCCGCAGCCGATCATTCATGCCGTGGCATTCGACCCCGATGCCTGGAAACGCGTCAGTCTGGATCTGGTCGTTGAGGCCGGTGTCAATCTGCGCCTGCACAGCTGGTTTTCCGAGGCGCTTGTCGAGAACGGCAAGGTTACGGGCGTCATCTGCCAGACCAAATTGGGACGCCAGGCAATCAGGGCCGATATGGTCATTGATGCGACAGGCGATCTCGATGTCGCATCCTCCGCCGGTGCATCCTTCATCAACGGCCAATATATCGTCACAACCGTCTTCCGCCTGATGGATGTGGATACCGACAAGGCCGAAGCCTTCGAATACGCCAACCCCGAAGCTTACAAAAAACTTGACCGCGAAGCCCGTCGCCGCATCGGTGGCGCCTGGGGCATGTGGTGGCTGAAAACACCGCTTCCCGGTGTCGTTTGGTGCAACTGCCCGCATATGTCCGGTTATGACGGTCTGTCGCCCGAAGACATGCTCGGCGCCGAGATTGAAGGCCGCGAGCGCATGATGAATCTGCTGCACTTTGCCCGTGAAAACATACCCGGTTTCGAAAACGCCCGCATGCTGGGCGCCGCAGAACAATTGGGCATCCGCCAGACACGCCTCCTGAAGGGCGAATATGTGGTCACCAAGAAGGACGTTGCCAGCCGCCGGCACTTTGCCGACAGCGTTTGCCGTGGTCGCGATTACTACACACCCTACCGGGCGCTGCTTCCCAAGGGCATCGACAATCTGATTGTCGCCGGCCGGCACTATTCGGTAGACAGCGACGCCCAGAAACTGTCCCGGGAAATTCCCCCCTGCATGTCGCAGGGTGAGGCAGCAGGCGTGGCCGTTGCGCTGGCGCTCAACAGCAACAAGGCCCTGCGCGATGTAGACGCCAAACTGATCCAGAAGCAGATGCGCGCTCAGGGGGCTGATCCAGGCGATATCCCCTCGGCCAATGCGCTTGTCGAAGACGCGATTTCTGCGTGAGGAGAATGACATGACGACTGAACAAAATCTGCCCCTTGAGGGCGTGCGTATTCTCGATTTCACTCAGGTGATGCTTGGACCCTGCGCCACCCAGATGCTGGGTGACTTTGGTGCCGACGTGATCAAGGTGGAACGCCCTGGATCGGGTGACCTGTCGCGCAACTTTTTTGGCGAGAATTCTGAAATTGCGATGAACAACGCGGTTTTCTCCTCATTGAACCGCAACAAACGTTCCATCGCGATCGATACGAAATCCGAAGCCGGCAAAAAAATGGTCTATGACCTGGTGCTGCAATCCGACGTGGTGGTAGACAATTTCCGTGCCGGTGTGATGGATCGTCTGGGCTTCGGCTACGAGGCCTTGAGCAAAATCAATCCGCGTATCATCTGTGCATCCGGCACCGGATTTGGCGAAAAGGGTCCCTATGCCCACAAAGGCGGACAGGATGTCCTGGCGCAGGCCATGAGCGGCGTGATGGAAAAGACCTCCGATCCATCCATTCCGCGATCCATCTACCCCACGACATTGTGCGACTACACCGCAGGCATGCATCTTGTTCAGGGCATATTGGCCTCTCTCCTGCACCGGGAAAAAACCGGCAGGGGCCAGAAGGTCGGCGTTTCTCTCTATGACTCGATGATTGCCATGCAGATGCAGGAAGCGGCGCAATGGAGCAAGCACCGCGAAGTGCTCAACTGGGCAGCCATGCCTTTGACCGGGGTCTTCGATACAACGGACGGTTCTTTGGTGGTGGTTGGCGCCTTCAAGGTCAATCCCCTGCAGGACATCTGTAATGCCCTGGAGATTGAAGACATCTCACCGCTCTATCCCGATCTGGCCTCACAGCGTGAAAACAAGCCCTATCTTCAGGAACTGTTCCGCAAAACCTTTGCCACCAATACCACCGAATATTGGCTGCAGCGGCTCGAGGCACAGGACCTTCTTTGTGCACCGGTTCGCTCGCTGGGTGACGCCCTTGCTGATCCGCAGACGGCCATCAACGAGATGCTGATGGAGATGGATCATCCCACCTTGGGTGAAGTGACCTTTGTCGGCTCTCCCGTTCACATGAGCAATGCACGGCCGAAACTGCGCCACACGCCTCCGAAACTAGGAGAACACACCGATGAAATCATTGATGAATTCGGTCTCTTCTCGCAATCTGACGAAAAGCTGGCGATATGAGTATCTTGTTTGAAATTGAAGATGGCATTGCAAATGTGACCATCAACCGGCCTGAGCGGATGAATGCGGTAGATCCGGCGACGGAAAAAGAGCTGGAGCGGATCTGGGCCGAGATCGAAGCTGATGAAGCCATCCGATGTGTGGTGCTGACCGGCGCCGGTGAAAGAGCATTTTCTGCCGGTGCCGACATGAAGTCCGATTCGGGCAAGTCGGGTCTGGAATATTGGGCATCCCTCAACCCCAACGGGTTTGGCGGCATAGCCATGCGGCAAAGTCTGAATGTACCGGTGATCGCGCGGGTCAACGGCCTGGCATTGGGTGGCGGCATGGAGATGGTCCTTGGTTGTGACATCGTCATCGCCTCGCAAACCGCACGATTCGGTCTGCCGGAAGCCAAGGTGGGACGCCTGCCGCTGGATGGTGGCATGGTCATGCTACAAAGGCTGATCCCGGAAAAGATCGCTGCCGGCCTGATGCTGACCGGGCGCATGATGTCGGCACAGGACGCCGCCACCTATGGGCTGGTCAACGCCGTGGTTCCTGCCGAAAAGCTGGACGAGGAAGTCCAGTCCTGGGCACAGGACATTGCCTCCTGTGCACCGCTGTCGATCAAGGCGATAAAGGCCACCATCCGGAAAACCGGCCACCTCACCCCCCATGAAGCCCGCGCCCTGTCCATTCCGGAACTGATTACAGCCCTGGAATCGGAAGACGCAAAAGAGGGTGTGACCGCATTTCGGGAAAAACGTGCACCTCAATGGCGGGGATGTTAGGAGACTGGCGTGGCACTGATCATCAACGCTGAATGTATCGACATCAAGGACGGCGAATGCACGGTTGTGTGTCCGGTCGACTGTATCTATGAAGGCACACGGATGTTTTACATCCACCCAACCGAGTGTATAGAATGCGGTTTGTGTGAGAGTGTTTGTCCGGTCGATGCCATACGCTACGATGACGAGGTCACACCGGAGGAAGAAATTTACGTGACAATCAACCGAGAATATTTTGAAGTAACCGGATTGGGCAGTCCCGGTGGCTGGGATCGCACGGCCCCGGCGGCGGTTGATCATCCGATTGTCGCAGCCGCTCCACCAAACAAGACCACCGTTGAAACCGCATTGAATGAGGAAAACAATACATGAGGGGCGTTGTCGCAGCTGTACCAACACCGATCACCGACACAGGCGCACCTGTTGAGGACCTGTATCTGGCCCATTGCCAATGGCTTCTTGCCAACGGTTGTGACGGTCTCAACATATTGGGCTCCACCGGCGAGGCCAATTCCTTTGACGGCAAGGCCAGAAAAACGGTCATGAGATGGGCTGCTGGCGCACTGGACCGCTCCCGCCTGATGGTGGGCACCGGAACACCATCGCTTGCAGAAACCATTGACCTGACAAGCTTTGCCGATGAACTTGGCTATGAAATAGCGCTGGTATTGCCGCCTTACTACTACAAGCCTTTGTCAGATGACGGATTGTTTGCCTGGTATGCGCGCTTGCACGATGCGCTGCACGGCCGCAAGATCCAGATCTACTTCTACAATTACCCCCAGATGACCGGGTTGAATATTCCTGTTTCTGTCATCGAGCGGCTGCACAAAACCTGGCCGGATCGCTTCAAGGGCATCAAGGATTCATCCGGAAAACTTGAATATTGCCGCGAACTGACTGCATTGCTGCCTGATCTGGCTGTCTTTCCCAGTTCGGAAGTCGCGCTGAGCGAAGCCGCCCAGTTCGGCTATGCCGGCTGCATTTCCGCCACGGCAAACCAGACATCTTCCCTGTCGGCCCAACTTTGGTCTGATCGTGAAAATCCGGATGCGACGCTGGTCGAGAAAATCAGCAAAATACGATCAACAGTCGCCAGTCAGCCTCTGATCCCGACCGTAAAATATCTTGTATCACTGCAATCAGGTCACAGTCAGTGGCAACATGTGATACCACCCTTTCTTGAACTGGATGAGGCGCAGAAATCCGCCCTTGCAGAAATCACCGATCATCTCGTAACTGTCTGATAAATTCTGAGGAAAAAAATGACAAAACATGAAAATCTCATCGGCGGCAAATGGGTCAGCTTCGGCAATTATCACGACAATATCAATCCATCCGATACGTCCGATGTCATCGGCTCGTACTCCTACGGGGATGCCTCCAGCGTAGACGCGGCCGTCGAAGCCGCCCGTGCAGCACAGCCAGGTTGGCGCAATGCCACCCCGCAGGCGCGCCACGACCTGCTTGATGCCGTCGGCAATACAATTGCCGCGCGCAAGGATGAAATCGGCCGCCTGTTGTCACGCGAAGAAGGCAAGACCCTGGCTGAAGGCATTGGCGAGACCATGCGTGCATCGCAGGTTTTCAAATTCTTCGCTGGTGAATGCCTGCGCCAGTCTGGCGATCTTCAGGCCTCTGTTCGCCCGGACATCGACATTGAAGTCACCCGCGAACCGGTCGGCGTTGTCGGCATTGTAACGCCCTGGAACTTTCCGATTGCCATTCCAGCGTGGAAAACGGCTCCGGCACTGGCTTACGGCAATTGCGTTATTCTCAAGCCCGCTGACCTGACACCAGGCTGCGCCCATATGATTGCCCAGATACTGGACGAATGCGGATGTCCTCCCGGCGTCTTCAATCTGGTCATGGGCCGCGGTTCGAAAGTTGGCGAAGCGCTGATCACCCATACGGGTATTGATGCCATTTCCTTCACCGGATCCGTTGCGACCGGTCACCATATTGCCGAGGTCTGCGGAAAATCGCGCAAAAAGGTCCAGCTCGAAATGGGCGGAAAAAACCCCATGGTTGTGCTCAACGATGCGGATCTGTCCGTTGCTGTTCCAGCCTGCCTGAACGGAACATTCTTCTCCACCGGTCAGCGTTGTACGGCTTCCTCCCGTCTGATCGTCGAAGCCGGCATCCACGACGCCTTTGTTGACGCCATGACAAAAGCCGTGACGGACCTGAAGGTCGGCAATGCTCTGGATGCATCCACGCAGATCGGACCTGTGGTTGACGAAAAACAGCTCAATTCCAACCTGGCCTATGTTGAACTGGCCAAAAAAGAAGGTGCTGAAGTCATCGGCGGCCAGCGTCTGGAACTGGGTCAGACCGGCTTCTATCAGGCCCCTGCCCTGTTTCTCGGCACCAACAACGACATGCGCATCAACCGCGAGGAAATATTCGGCCCCTGCGGCTCCATCCTCAAGGTCAGCGATTTTGACGAAGCCCTTGCCGTTGCCAACGACACGGATTTCGGCCTGTCTGCCGGCATTTGTACTGCAAGTCTGAAAAGCGCCCGCGACTTCAAGCGCCAGGCACAGGCAGGCATGGTCATGGTCAATCTGCCGACGGCAGGTGTTGACTATCACGTCCCCTTTGGTGGCAGCAAAGGCTCTTCCTTTGGTGCGCGCGAACAGGGTCGGTATGCGGTGGAATTCTACACCACCGTCAAGACCAGCTACATTTACGCCGGCTGATATGCGCGACCAGAAACAGTCCAAATGGGACCAGCGTTTTCTCGCACTTTGCGATCATCTGTCCGAATGGACGGAAGATCGCGATTTCAAGGTTGGAGCCGTTATCGTCGGCTCCGACCTGGAAATCCGCTCAACCGGGTTCAACGGTCTGCCGCGCGGTATCAAAGCCGATGACGACAGCCGTTTTGACCGCGCTTCGGGTGAAAAATTCTTCTGGTTCGAGCATGCCGAGCGCAATGCCATTTACAATGCGGCGCGCATGGGCACTACGGTCGGTCAATGTTCAATCTATGTGAACCGGTTTCCCTGTGCCGACTGCGCCAGGGCGATCATTCAAAGCGGCATAACCTGTGTCATCTGCCCGGAAAAACCGGCGCATGATGGCGCGCTGGATCACAGTTTTGACGTCTCCGAGGTGTTGTTGCGTGAAGCCGACGTTGATTTGGTAACAGTGCCCGCAAAGACGTAAACCGCCCTGCTCAACCGGCAGTCCAGCCGCCGTCGATCAGCAAGGCGGTGCCGGTCACCAGAGCAGAGGCATCTGAGGCCAGATAGACGACAGCACCCATGATATCCTCGACCTCGCCCACACGGCCGAGCTTGATCTTGTCTTCAATCCATTCAACCCGGTCCGGGTTGTCGAAGGTTGGGGCTGTCATTGGCGTGCGAATGAATGTCGGGCAGATCGTATTGACCCTTATGCCATCACGGCCCAGTTCAATGGCCATGGACTTGGTAAAGCCTTCCACAGCGTGTTTGGAGGCGCAATAGACAGCCCGGTCCACACCGCCCACATGCCCCATCTGCGAAGAGACATTGATCAGTGAACCCTTGCGCCCTGCTGTCTTCAATCCCTTTGCCACAGCCTGGGTGAGGAAATAGGCACCGCGCAGATTGACATCCATGACGGCGTCGAAATCGCTGGATGCGGTTTCAATTGCCGGACTGTGCCTGCCCAATCCCGCGCTGTTGACAAGAATATCAAAAGGACCGTTGTCCTTGACAAGGGTCGCCGTCGCTTCAACGTCCGCCACATCAAGCGGCAGGATACTGGCCTGCCAGCCCTCCTGCAAAAACTGCGCCAGGACATCCTTGAGGCGCTCGACATTGCGCGCCGCCAGGACAACATGCGCCCCCGCTTCCGCCAGTGCCACGGCGCAGCCCAGACCAATGCCTGATGTTGCACCGGTGACGAGCGCTTTGCGCCCCTCAAGGCTGAATGACGGTGTGCGTGGAAGTGTAACCATGATGTGTCCCCCAATAGCTGAGACTGGTGTTTCCACCTGTCCCGGCGATTTCGTCAAAAAGCAGATTATTCAGCAGGTTCCACCGGCGGCGTCAATGGCTCGGTACTGGTCGCCTGTATGATTGCCAATTGCGTTGCCAGTGAGGGGGCATAGGCCTCTACGGGTGCCGACACATTGTGCAGATCAAAGGCGCCGAGCGATTCCAGATCACCAAAACCACAATCGGAAAAATGCCCCGAAGCAACAATCCCATGGCCCAGACGCTTGCCCAGATCACTCAACCGGGCGGCAATATTGGCCGCCGCACCGATGACAGTGAAGTCGAGACGCTCCTTGGAGCCGACATTGCCATAGGTGACATTGCCGAAAGCCAGGCCGATAATCCCCTCAATCGGAACCTCGCTGTCAGCTATCATCGTTTTGGCCAGTTCCCCCTGAATTTCAAAGGCTGATTGCAGCGCCTGCAGACAGGCCCGCTCACGCTCTGATCCGACAGGAAAAATCGCCAGCACCGCGTCCCCAATGAACTTGAGGACTTCACCCTCATGGGCATTCACGATGCTGGTCGTTGTTTCAAAGAAACTGTTGAGAAGGTCCAGATAGGCTTCGCGGCCGAGTTCCTCTTCCAATCGTGACGATCCACGAAGATCGCAAAACAGAATTGCTGCATCGATCTGATCGCCGTCACCGCGCCGGATTTGCCCGCCAAGCACCCGGGCGCCGGTCCGCTTGCCCAGATAGGTTTCCAGCAGGGTCGAGGCATTTTCCCTCAGTGCAAAGACCTCGTACAACCGGCTGATCATCGATACACATTCGAAGACAAGGCCAAGATTGGCCGTGGTAAAGCCGTCCGGATGATCCGATGCCAGGGTGAGAACATTGATCTGGCCATTGGAAAACGACAGGGGCATGGCGACATAATCCGTCGCTCCTTCATCCCTGAGCTCATCCATCACCGGAAAATTGAACTCCTTGTTCTGGCTAAGAAGGTTCTGCCGCACACCTCCCAAACCGTTGGTCACGTGCCGTATCGGACTGTTCTGGAAACGCGCTTCCTGAAGAATGCCGTGGGATGGCGCAAATTTGACCACCGCGTCATCCTTTCTGGTCCACACATAACTCCTTGCCGCGATCATCGGATGCAGCGACCAGATCAAGACACTTATTCTCGATACCGCTATGCCGTCTTCATTGAATTTTCTGCCAATGGCAGACGTCAATTCCTCCGGCGAAGCACAATGCGAGGCACCGCGCATGATCCAGTCAACAGTCGGACCGGCAATATTGCCGTCATCAATGGGCTGCGGTTCATTGCTGCCCATTTCGAGTGTGCTGAGAACGCTCGGCATGAAGCCAACATGGCCTTCAATTTCCCTGGCTTCCGGCAGCGCGTTTTTATAGGACCATGCGCCATTGGGGATGATGCGATCTTCAACGACCACATCCCAGTAATTGGCCGTGCCCTTGAAAGGACAGAAGGTCCGGTGCCCGCTGGCCTCGCCCAAAACACCAACAACATCATCCATCGGGAAATAGACCGTGGGCGCCAATCGCGTTTCGTGCATCAATTTTGCTGCACGGCTTGCGGCAATGACAGTGTCACCACTTTTGGCCACGATGTCGCCCAGCAGCGGCAAAACCTGCAATCTGTAGCCGCTCGTCTGTTTGTCGGGTTGAATGTTCATGCGACATAAATGGGTAATTTGCGGGAAAAAACAAACCCGGAATCGCGATTGGCTGAATAAATGGCACCGAAAATCTCACAGGCCCTGTGCAAGCCATCAAATGCGGCAATGAATTTTCCTTCATGCCGCGCTGCGACGCTTTTCAGCTGAAAGCCGCTTTGCCGAGAGTCGCGTCAAGGCCATGTTCGCAAAACTGCAGCAGAATTTGCGCCCGTTCCTCGAACAGGGCCGCAGCACCTGCCCCATCGCCCAAAGCCTCCATCCGCCAAAGTGACGTTGACATGGTCAGCATGGACGCCACTGAAAAGACAAACCCCGTCGAAACCGCCATCTTGTCGGCCTGTGGATAGAGCCGGGACAATTCCTCTACAAACACCTGTGCCGTCGGATCAAAACAGGCCTGACTGATGTGCTTCCAGCGCTCATCGGCAGACACCTGCGCCACAAGCCGCGCATAGGCGCGCCAATGGGCACCTTCATGCATCGCCTTTTCCAGATAGGGCATGATGAAACAGGCCAGCACATCGCGCAGGGCCAGAGGTCTGTCACCGTTGCGCTCACGCGCCCTTTGCAGCGCCAGCAACCGGCTGTCGGACAATTCCTGGGCGCGCCGTTCGACAATGTGAAAATACAGCGCGTCCTTTGGCCCTCCGTGAAAATTGACCAAAGCTGTCGGCACACCCGCGGCCTCTGCAATATCGCGGATGGAGGCCCCCTCAAAACCGCGTTGCGCAAACAGGTTTTCCGCCGCATCGAGAATACGTTCGCGGGTTTGCAGGGATTTTTTTGACGGCGCCCTTTGCCGCGGTTTTCTGTCTGTGGACAAGATAGTCATAAAACATCTTGCACTATTTTTAACGATCGTTCAATTTAAGAAACAGAGCAACGGACGTTCTGGGAGGATTTTGCGTGCCGCTGAACGAAATGATCGAGCTGATTCCGGCATCGCAGACACGCGACAAATATGCGCTGATCGGTGCAGGACCGATGGGGCTTGCCTGCGCCAAGACGCTGACCGAACAGAATATCCCCTTTCAGGGCTTCGAAATTCACAGCGATGTGGGCGGCCTTTGGGACATCGATGGCCCGCGCTCCACCATGTATGAGACCGCGCATCTGATTTCCTCAAAGACCATGACCGAATTCACCGACTTTCCGATGGATGCGGCTGTCGCTGAATATCCTTCGCATCACGATATAAACAGATATCTCAAGCGATTTGCCGAGCACTTTGCTCTGCGCCAAAAGTTTCTGTTCAACACGCACGTCATTGAAACGGTCCCCATGGGTGGCGATGGTGAAGGCTGGCGCATTCGCTGGCGGGACGATTCCGGCAGGCTCTTTGAAGGCACCTATGCCGGTGTCCTGATCGCCAATGGCACGCTCTCAGAGCCGAATATGCCGGAATTTCCCGGCACATTCTCCGGGGAGCTCATTCATTCCAGCGCCTATCGCAAACCCACCCAGTTTACAGGCAAACGCGTTCTGGTGGTCGGCGCAGGCAATTCGGGCTGTGATATTGCTGTCGACGCCATCCACCATGGGGTCAGCTGCGACATATCCGTGCGGCGCGGCTATCACTTTGTGCCCAAATACATATTTGGCAAACCGGCCGACACCCTGGGCAAGACCAGCGGTTTGCCCATGTGGCTGAAGCGGAAAATCGATACGATGATCCTCAAATGGTTCGTCGGCGATCCGCAGAAATACGGATTTCCAAAACCCGAATACCTGCTCTACCAGTCCCACCCCGGTGGTCAACTCCTCATTCTGTTTCACGCCGGTCATGGCGACATCAAGGTCCGACCGGACATTTCCCGACTTGAAGGCAAGCTTGTGCATTTCAAGGACGGAAGTTCCAAGGAATACGACATGATACTGGCGGCAACCGGTTACCGGCTGCACTACCCCTTTATCGACAATGCCCTGTTGAACTGGCGCGGGGATGCACCGCATCTGTATTTGAACTGCATGCACCCTGACCGCGATGACCTGTTCGTCATGGGCATGGTCGAGGCCTCCGGTCTCGGCTGGCAGGGACGCCATGAACAGGCCGAAATGGTGGCGCGCTATCTGGGCGGCTTGAAACGCGGAACGGCCGGGGCACTGGCGCTGAAAGCGGAAAAGGCTGCCGGCTTCGAACGGCAAACCGGCGGTATGGATTATCTGGATGTGCCGCGCATGGCCTATTATGTCGACAAGGCCACCTACAGAAAATCGATCGCAGCAAAAACCAGACAACTGACGGGGTGACAGTATGAACGATATCGATGGCATTCTGCTGAATTTCAGCCCGGCATCGCTGACCCTTCTCAACGCCATTCTGGCCGTGGTGATGTTTTCAATTGCGCTGGACCTGCGCCTGGCGGACTTCCGTACGCTTTCCAGAGCGCCCAAGCCCTTGCTTGTAGGCCTGGCATCACAATTCATCGTCCTGCCTGTCCTGACCTTCCTGATGATCCTTGTGCTGCAGCCCCGCGCCAGCATAGCGCTGGGGCTGATTTTGGTGGCCGCCTGCCCGGGCGGCAATATTTCCAATTTCATCACCCACCGGGCCGGCGGCAATACGGCGCTGTCGGTTTCCATGACCGCCTTTGCAACCGTGGCCGCCGTAGCTCTGACGCCCTTTAACATTGCCTTCTGGAGCAGTCTTTACGGGCCCACCAATGCGATATTGAAACAGACATCGATCGATCCGGTTCAGGTGGCGATAACCCTCGGACTGATGCTCTTCCTGCCACTTTGTCTTGGCATATTGCTCAACACCTATCGACCCGGCTTCGCAACACGCATTCGCAAACCCATGCAATGGCTTTCCATGGCCATATTCCTGGCCTTTATCGTTCTGGCGCTGGCAGCAAACTGGAATTTCTTCCTGGCCTATGCCGGTATGGTGGCCCTGCTGGTTTTCATTCACAATGGCCTGGCATTGGGCGGCGGTTTTCTGACAGCAACGCTGGCCGGTGTCAGCCCCTATGACCGGCGGGCCATCACCATCGAAACCGGCATTCAGAATTCCGGCCTCGGTTTGATCCTGATTTTCACTTTCTTCGGCGGCCTTGGCGGCATGGCCGTCGTGGCGGCCTTCTGGGGCATATGGCACGCCATAACCGGCATTGCACTGGCCAGTTTCATGTCCCGGACAAAGGCAGCGCGATGACACGGATTTTGATCACCGGCGCTGGAGGCGGTGTGGGCCAGGCCCTGCTGCGCGAACTCGGCGGAACGGACCACCAGATCATCGCAACGGATATCAGGGCGTTGCAGGACCTACCTGACAATTGCAGCTACCAGCCGCTGGATGTGCGCAACGCCACGGTCGATCAGGTCATTGGCGAGACGCGTCCGCAGGTCATCGTGCACCTGGCATCCATTGTCTCACCGCCAAAGGGCTCCACCAGAGAGTTTGAATATGCGGTCGATGTCACCGGCACCCAAAACATCATCGACGCCTCTATCGCCCATGGCGTTGAACGACTGGTCGTCACCAGTTCCGGAGCGGCCTATGGCTATCATGCGGACAATCCCGTGCCGCTTTGCGAAACAGACGCGGTGCGCGGCAACCTGGAATTTGCCTATGCGCACCACAAGCGTCTGGTCGAGGAAATGCTGCAGAAAACGCGGCGGCAAGCGCCCTTTCTGCAGCAGGTTGTCCTGCGGGTGGGCACGGTCCTTGGCGCTGGCATGGAAAACCAGATCACCGCTCTGTTTCACCGCAAACGCCTTCTGGCAATCTCCGGCCATGAAAGCCCCTTCGTCTTTATCTGGACACAGGATCTGGCACGCATCCTTGTTCGCGCGGCCACGGCCGGTCCCGCCGGCATATTCAACGTGGCCGGTGATGGCGCCATGGGCATCACGCAAATTGCCGATGTGCTGCACAAGCCGGTAATGCGCCTGCCCGCATTTTTGCTGAAGGCGGCCCTCGCCCTCGCCCATCCGCTCGGTTTATCGCGCTATGGGCCACAGCAGGTCCGGTTCCTGCAATACAGGCCGGTTCTGGACAATACAAAGCTGAAACAGGAATTCGGCTATACGCCGGAAAAAACCAGTGCCGAGACATTCGACCTATGGCGCAGGAGTGCCGGGCTTTGACCAGAAAGACAGCCGTTATCACCGGCGGTGCCGGTGGCCTGGGCAGAGCTCTGACAAAGGCCCTGATAGATGACGGCTGGTTCGTCGCCATCATTGATCTGCCCGGTTCGGAATTTCAATCTGCCGTGGATGCTGTCGATGACCCCAACCTATTGGCCGCCTTTGCCTGCGATCTGACCGATAGAGAGCAAGTAGCGGCGACCTGCAGGCGCATCCGCGATGAAAGGCCGTCGGTTGATCTCGTCGTATACAACGCAGGCGTAACACAAATTTCTCTATTCTCCGATCTTCCCAGAGAAACCCACGAGCGGGTGATGAAAATCAATTATTTCGGCGCTGTCGACGTCGCATCACAGTTTCTGCAACCCCTGCGTCAAAGTCGCGGCACCCATCTTGCCATTTCCTCTGTTGCGGGATTTGCACCGCTGGTCAAGCGAACGGCCTATGCGGCCAGCAAACACGCCATGGAAGGCTTCTTTGGATCATTGCGCTCAGAAGAAGCCCGGCACAATGTGCGTGTCTGCATCGCAGCGCCCTCCTTCATCGGAACCAACATCAACCGACCGGGGGTGACCACCGACGGCACCGAACGTCCGGGATCGGCAACAGACGGCGTCGATTACATGAATGCCGGTGACGCTGCGCGCATCATCCTCAACGGTCTGCGCAAGAAGAAGACGCGCATTCTGGTGGGGCGTGTGGCAAAGCTCGCTTGGCTGATAAGCCGCCTTTCACCCAGCCTCTATTCCCATCTCATGGTTAGAAACATGCGGGACGAAAACACTGGCGCACCTGGCAAGTAGAGACGCTTTCTCAAGGCAATTCAGTGCGTTGCAATCAAAACGTGAATCTATCTGTTACGTTTTAACCCGGCAATTTCGGAAAGCACCACATTGGCTGCATCCAGAACATTTGTTCCCGGACCAAAAATCGCCGTCACGCCCGCATCCTTGAGAAAGGCATAATCCTGCTCGGGAATAACGCCGCCGCAAATCACAATGATGTCGTCGCGACCGGCCGCCTTCAGTTCAGCGATCAGTTCGGGCACCAGAGTTCGATGGCCGGCTGCCAGCGAGGAAACACCGATGGCATCCATATCCAGGTCGATCGCCTTTGCAGCGACCTCCGAAGGCGTCTCGAACATGTCGGACAGTTCTACCGCAAAGCCCATGTCGGCAAAGGCAGTGGCTATGATCTTGGCGCCGCGATCGTGGCCGTCCTGTCCCATTTTGGCGACAAGAATGCGCGGCTCGCGCTGCTTTTCGTTCCGGTAATCGGCAATTTTCTGCTGGATCAGCTGATATTCGGAATCCCCCTTGTAGGCATCACCGTAAACACCGGAGATCACCCGTGTGGTCGCCTTGTGGCGATCAAACGCCCGTTCCATCGCATCCGAAATTTCGCCAAGCGTTGCACGCGCCCGCGCCGCATCAACGGCGGCCTCCAGCAGATTTCCCGAACCTGAGGACGCAACCCGTTCCAGATTTTTCAAGGCAGCATCACAGTCGGCCTTGCTGCGCGTTTCCCTGATTTTTTTCAGGCGCGCAATCTGCGACAGACGCACTTTGGCATTATCGATATCCAGAATATCGACCTTGGCCTCGTCGTCCAGCCGGAAACGGTTGACGCCGACGATGACATCTTCGCCCTTGTCGATACGTGCCTGCCGCCGGGCTGCAGCCTCTTCGATGCGCAATTTGGGAAGCCCCTGCTCGACAGCCTTGGTCATGCCGCCCAGCGATTCAACCTCTTCGATCATGCGCCAGGCTTCCTCAGCCAGATCCCTGGTCAGCGCCTCGACATAATAGGAACCGCCCAGAGGATCGACCACATTGGCAACGCCCGTCTCATGCTGCAGGATCAATTGTGTATTGCGGGCTATGCGCGCCGAAAACTCGGTTGGCAGGGCGATTGCCTCATCAAAGGAATTGGTGTGCAGGGATTGCGTACCACCCAGAACCGCCGCCATGGCCTCAAAGGCAGTACGCACAACATTGTTGTAGGGGTCCTGCTCCGTCAGCGAGACGCCGGAGGTCTGGCAATGGGTCCGCAGCACCTTGGAGCGTTCTGACTTGGCGCCAAAATCCGACATGATCCGCGCCCAGAGCTGCCGTGCGGCCCGCAATTTGGCAGCTTCCATGAAGAAATTCATACCGATGCAGAAAAAGAACGATAAGCGTCCGGCAAATGCATCCACATCCAGTCCCTTGCCCATGGCGGCACGGACATATTCCATGCCGTCGGCAAGCGTATAGGCCAGCTCCTGTGCCAGCGTCGCACCGGCTTCCTGCATGTGATAGCCGGAGATCGAGATCGAATTGAATTTGGGCATTTCGCGCGCCGTGAATTCAATGATATCGGCAACAATGCGCATCGATGGTTCCGGCGGATAAATATAGGTGTTGCGCACCATGAATTCTTTGAGAACATCATTTTGAATGGTGCCGGACAGCGCCGAGCGATCCACACCCTGTTCTTCGCCGGCAACGATGAACATCGCCAGTACCGGGATGACCGCCCCGTTCATGGTCATGGATACCGACATCTGGTCCAGCGGAATACCATCAAAGAGGATTTTCATGTCCTCGACGGAATCAATCGCCACCCCCGCCTTGCCGACATCGCCAACCACCCGTGGATGATCGGAATCATAGCCCCGGTGGGTTGCCAGATCGAAGGCGACAGAAAGACCTTTCTGGCCTCCAGCCAGATTTTTTCGGTAGAAGGCATTCGACTCCTCGGCCGTCGAAAATCCCGCATATTGGCGGATCGTCCAGGGGCGCCCTGCATACATCGTTGCCTTGACGCCGCGCGTAAAGGGTGCAAATCCCGGCATTTCCTGCGCAGCGGAGGATGGCACGTCATCAGCACCGTAGAGCGGTTTGATGGTAATGCCCTCGGGGGTATGCCAATTCAGACTGTCAGGGTTCTTGCCCTTCAATTCGCCTGTGGCAAGATCGAGCCAGTCACGCTTGGTTTTGGTCATGATTCAAATTCCATAATCACCGCATCCACGGCCAGGCTGTCACCCACCTTGACCGGTATTTTCGAAACCACCCCGGATTTTTCCGCCCGCAGGACATTTTCCATCTTCATGGCTTCGACAATCGCCAGCGGCTGGCCTTCCTGTATGATGCTGCCCTCTTCCACCTTGAGCGCAACGACCAGTCCGGGCATCGGGCACAACAGCAGGTTCGACGTGTCTGGCGCCTGCTTTTCCGGCATCAGCGCAGCAAGCTCGGCCACCCGGTTGCCAAGCACCTGTACCCGCTGGTCGACGCCACGATGGCGCAGACGATAGCCGCCGGGAACGCCATTCACCTTGAAGGCCTTTTGCGACTGATCGATCGATACGCGCGCAAGACTCTGGCCTGGTTGCCAATCGGTTTTGATGTCAAGCGGCGCATGATCGCCGATCACCACTTCGAAACCGTCATCCGCCTGACGCAGGACAGCTGGACAATTGTCGCGATTGATCCTGATCGTCTTTTCAATTTGCAGCACAGGCACACCTGAAGAAAACCGGCTGTCCGCCGTCAACTGGTGACGCCGATGCTCGATCGTATCGAGTACCAAGGCCACAGCGGACAGATGCAGTGCCAGTTCTCCCTCAGCCGCCACCCCCTGGAACCCGTCAGGATATTCTTCCTCGATAAAGGCCGTGGTGATGTTGCCCGATCTGAAACGCTTATGGCTCATGACGGCCGCCAGAAACGGAATATTATGGCCGATGCCCTCGACTTCGAAATGATCCAGAGCATCTGTCATTTTCACAACCGCGCTGTTGCGATCTTTCGCCCATGTGCACAATTTTGCAATCATCGGATCATAGAACATCGAGATCTCGCCGCCCTCGAACACCCCCGTGTCATTGCGCAGCACGCTTCCATCCGGGTTCGTGCCCTCCTGTGGCGGACGATAGCGGGTCAACCGTCCAATCGACGGGAGGAAGTTGCGATAGGGATCTTCCGCATAGAGCCTGCTTTCCACCGCCCAGCCGTTCAGCTTCACATCCTGCTGACCGATGGCAAGAACTTCGCCTGCCGCCACACGGATCATCATCTCGACGAGATCAACGCCGGTGATCAGTTCGGTGACGGGATGCTCCACCTGAAGCCGCGTATTCATTTCGAGAAAATAGAAATTGCGATCCTTGTCGACAATGAACTCAACGGTGCCTGCACTGGCGTAATTGACAGCCTTGCTCAGGGCAACGGCCTGTTCGCCCATGGCCTTGCGGGTTTGTTCATCCAGAAACGGCGAAGGGGCTTCTTCGATGACCTTTTGATGCCGCCGCTGGATCGAGCATTCCCGCTCCCCCAGATAGATGCAATTGCCATGCATATCGGCCAGCACCTGAATTTCGATATGGCGCGGTTCGGTTACGAATTTTTCAATGAAAATTCGGTCATCGCCGAAGCTTGAAGCCGCTTCCGATTTTGACCGGTCAAAGCCCTCACGCGCCTCAGCGTCGTTCCAGGCAATCCGCATGCCCTTGCCACCACCGCCGGCGCTGGCCTTGATCATCACCGGATAGCCGATACTCCTGGCGATTTCCACCGCGTGTTCGGCGTCATCAATCAGCCCCATGAATCCCGGAACAGTCGAAACACCGGCCTCGGCGGCAATCTTTTTGGAGGTGATCTTGTCGCCCATGGACTGGATGGCGCCCACTGGCGGCCCGACAAAGGCTATTCCCTCTGCGGCAAGCCGCTCGGCAAATTCTGCGCGCTCGGACAGGAAACCATAACCCGGATGCACCGCCTCGGCGCCTGTCTGCTTGCAAGCGTCGATAATCTTGTCGATCACCAGGTAGCTTTCCGCTGCGGGTGCCGCACCGATATTGACGGCCTCGTCGGCCATTGCAACATGCAGCGCGTTGCGATCCGCGTCAGAATAGACAGCAACTGTGGCAATGCCCATCTGACGTGCGGTCTTGAAGACCCGGCAGGCGATTTCACCGCGATTGGCAACCAGAATTTTTTTAAACATCTCGCATCCGATCAGCGATTGAATACTTGCGGAAAATTTGCCCGCGCAACGGCTTCGTCAATGCGCAGGATGGCTTCATAGGAAAGTGGATCGAATGGGTCATCCACCGGTACGACCTCCCGTTCGAAAAGCGCATTCAAACGCCCCGCATCCAGATTTCCGCGCTCAAAGGGCTCGGACCCGAAGGCGTCCCACAGACAGGCCAGAAAATTCGCATCAGCCTCAAGCAGGACCAGCTTTCGATCAGCCAGGCGGGGTTTCTTCTCTATCCGGGTTGGCTTCAAATTGGCCCGGCGGATGGTGAACTGAAAATCAGTCCCCGGCAAACGGGATGGAAATCCGCGATGTTTCAACATGGGCGGCAAATTGACCATTATATTATTTCAACCTCATCTTTGCGAAGTGCAGTTGCATCTATGCGCTGTCACAATGGAATATTATCGTGTTTCTTCGAAGGCCCAGTCACCTGCTTCGTCTTGAGCAGTTCAAAAGCCCTGGCCACACGGCGGCGCGTTGAATGCGGCATGATCACTTCATCGATGAAACCGCGTTGTGCCGCCACAAACGGATTGGCAAACCGGTCCTCGTAATCCTTGGTGCGCCGGGCAATCTTTTCCGGATCGCCAAGCTCGGAGCGATACAGGATCTCCGTTGCGCCCTTTGCGCCCATGACGGCGATTTCGGCTGTCGGCCAGGCATAATTGACGTCGGCGCGGATGTGTTTGGAGGCCATCACGTCATAGGCGCCACCATAGGCCTTGCGGGTAATCACCGTCACCTTGGGCACCGTCGCTTCCGCATAGGCAAACAGCAGCTTGGCGCCATGCTTGATGATGCCACCGAATTCCTGCGCCGTGCCCGGCAGGAAACCCGGCACGTCAACCAGCGTCAGGATGGCAATATTGAATGCATCACAAAAGCGGACAAACCGTGCAGACTTCTTGGCGCTGTCGATATCGAGGCATCCGGCAAGCACCATCGGCTGATTGGCAACGACACCGACTGTTGCGCCATTGAGGCGGATGAAGCCGCAAAGAATATTGCCGGCAAAATCCTTCTGGATTTCGAAGAATTCGCCTTCATCGGCAATCTTCGCGATCACCTCATGCATATCATAGGGCTGGTTCGGACTATCGGGGATCAGCGTATCAAGGCTCTTTTCAAGCCGGTCAATCGGGTCCACCGTTCCACGGATCGGTGGCTTATCACGATTCGACAGGGGCAGAAAATCATACATGCGGCGCACTTCGAGCAGAGCCTCCACATCATTTTCAAAGGCACCGTCAGCAACCGAGGATTTTTTCGTATGGGTGGACGCACCACCCAGTTCTTCTGCCGTGACAATTTCATTGGTGACGGTTTTAACCACATCAGGTCCTGTCACGAACATGTAGCTGGTATCTTTCACCATGAAAATGAAATCGGTCATCGCCGGAGAATAGACAGCACCGCCGGCACAGGGACCCATGATGACAGAAATCTGCGGCACAACGCCGGAGGCCTGCACATTGCGCCAGAAAACCTCGGCATAGCCCCCCAGGGAAGCGACGCCTTCCTGAATACGTGCGCCACCGGAATCGTTCAGTCCGATGAGCGGCACGCCATTTTGCACGGCAAGATCCATGACCTTGCAGATCTTCTCAGCGTGGGTTTCTGACAGCGAGCCGCCAAAGACCGTGAAGTCCTGGCTGAAGACATAGACCGGACGACCGTTGATCGTACCCCAGCCGGTCACCACGCCGTCACCGGAGATCTGCTGTTCTTCCATGCCGAAATCGGTGCAACGATGGGTCTTGTAGAGGTCGTATTCTTCGAAAGAATCCGTATCCAGCAGCACATCCAGCCGCTCGCGCGCCGTCAGTTTGCCCTTCGAATGCTGAACATCTATACGCCGTTGCCCGCCACCCTGATGGGCTTCCTGACGCTTTTCCTCAAGCTGTTCAATAATATCAAGCATTATGCAGCTCCCCTTGATCGTTGACGGCGTGCCCAACAGAAAGCAAACAGGAAATGATGGCCTTTGGCTGTTGCCGCGGCATAAAGTGTCATGGACCTCTCCCGTGCCTCACTGGCACTGCGCTCATGCGATAGTGCCACCGGTTCTACAGCGCTCCGCAGCTGAAAAAAAGGCTTGAATTAGCAACATTGTTGATTTAGCAAATATTGCAAATCATTTTTGCAAAGTTGTGTAATTCATGCGCGCACGAAAACTCTTCATCGGCCGCAACATCCGCGGCATCCGCGAGGGGACCGGCCTTACCCAGGCGAAATTTGCCGAACAACTCGGGATTTCGACAAGTTACCTCAATCAGATTGAAAACAATCAGCGCCACGTCACAGCACCGGTCCTGCTGGCACTGGCGGAAATTTTTGCAGTGGATATCGCCACCCTGTCAGAAAATGACAGCGACCGCCTGCTGGCCGACATGGCCGAAGCCATTGCCGACCCGATCTTCAAGGGACTGCAGCCCAGCGGGCAGGATCTCAATCTGGTCACCCAGAACACCCCATCCGTTGCGCGCGCTTTTCTGACAATGCATCAGGCGCTCCGGCGTGCCGGTGAGCAATTGGCCGAACTCGACGATACGCTTGCCCGCTCTGGCGGTCTCAATGAGCCAACACCCTATGAGGAAGTGCGCGACTTCTTTCACTACATCAACAATTACGTGCACGAACTGGACGTTGCAGCCGAGCAGTTTGCCGGGCAATTGAAGGGAACGACAAGAAACCGGGTACGCACGCTGGCCGACCATCTGGAACGCCATCACCGTGTCCGGGTCGCCATCGGAGGCAGTGCTACCGACGCGCAGATCATCAGGCGCTACGATCCGGTTTCGCGCGTCCTGTCGATCAATCCAAAGGCCGCCCCTTCTACCCATGCCTTTCAACTCGCCCACCAGATCTGCCAACTCGAGCATGCCGATAGCATCGAACGCATTACCAGTGAAGCCGGGTTCCGCACCCAGGATGCCGCATCCGTCTGTCGGATCGGGCTGGCAAACTATTTTGCCGGTAGCGCATTGCTTCCCTATGGAGACTTTCTGAACGCCGCCGGCGAATTGCGGCACGATCTGGAACTGCTGGCAGATCGCTTTGGCGCCAGCATCGAACAGGTTGCCCATCGGCTGAGCACCCTGCAGCGCCCTGGCATGAAGGGCATTCCATTCTTCTTTGCCCGCGTCGACCAGGCGGGCAACATCACCAAGCGCCACAGCGCCACAAAATTGCAGTTTGCGCGGTTTGGCTCCACCTGCCCCCTGTGGAATGTCCACAAGGCCTTTGCGACACCGGACCGTATTCTAAGACAATTGGCCGAAACGCCCGACGGTGCGCGCTACCTCTGTCTGGCAACGGCAATCGCCAAGCCAAGTGGTGGCTATCGCGATCCCGTACAGCGCTACGCCCTGGCCATCGGTTGCGAGATCCGGCACGCAAGCGCATTGGTCTATGCCGACGATCTCGACATCAAAAGCAAAACCGCGTTTGAGCCGATCGGGATATCCTGCCGCATCTGTGAGCGCTCCGACTGCCATCAACGGGCGGTTCCGCCGCTCAAGCGCAGACTGAGCGTTGATCACAACAGCCGCGACACCATCCCCTATTCATTTGAATAGCAGACACCCCCTCAAATGTTTCCATTTGAAGAGGTGCGTTGTTTAGAAGTTCAACGAAATGTCCCTGTGGCCGGAACTGCAGCTTGCCACATAGAGTGCCTGCTCGCGGGTCAGCTTGTCCTGCTGGCGTATGCCAATGGTTGGCCTCAGTGCGTCGACATAGGCGGCAACACCTGACTTGAGCTCACCATCAGCCTTTTCACGCCAGACAAGCTGCTTCTGGTACTCGTCAACAGCATCGGAGATTTCATCGAGCGCCTTTTCCTTGTCAGGGGTCTTGGAGCGCAAGGCCCTGCGCGCTGAGGACAATGCCGATTTAATGTCGGATGCCCCCTCAATGGCGCCAAACTGTCTGGACAGTTCATTCAAGGGATCTTCCATATCCTCCGGCGCCTTGTTCCTGACCTCGTCGCCAAAGGCGGTCAATTGTGGTCCAAGCGCCTGAAACGCGCCATAGGCGTCAAGACTTGCAAGCAGCAGCGCCAGTGGTTCATAGGCCTTGTCGGCGGTCTGGCGGTATTTGTTGCGCAGTTTGCCCTCGGCATCAATGAGCGTACTAAAAGTCGTATAGGCAGGCTCCCACTCGGCGGGTATCGTTGCCGTCAGCGCTTCGCTCTTTTCAGATAGCGTCACAACACGGTCTTCCAGCCGCTGCCTCAGCTTCTGGTCCGTGGCATCCCGCAGGCGTCCGATCTGTACGTTGAGGATTTCGATGCGTTCATCAGCCGAACGGATATCCTGCTCGATATCGCGCACGTGGTCATGCAATGGCCGATAGGCATCAGATGCCTCTTCTATGGCAACACCCGCTGTATTCGCCTCATCCAACAGGGCAATGGCCTTGCTGACCTGATCGAAACTGGCAGTGACCGGTTTGACGAGGCCCTTCGGCAGGACAGAGTAATCGAGTTGCCGCGCAGTTTCCACCGATTGAAGCAGCGCACCACGATTGCCGGCCAGTTGTTCGGTGACATATTGCTCAACACAATAGGTCAGCCTTGGATTGCGTGGCGGCGGTGAGGTTTCGGAAAGCAATGAAAGGCGGTTGGGAAGATAATTGACCATTTGCGGAACGAGGCCAACAATCATCAGCGCACCAATCTGAATACAGATAAACGGGATAACCCCCTTGTAGATCTGGATCGTTTTCACAATCGCCGGTGCGACCCCCCGCAGATAGAAAAGGGCAAATCCGAATGGCGGCGTGAGGAATGAAGTCTGGATATTCAGGCCGATCATGACACCGAGCCAGACGGCGGTCACATTGGCCGAGGGGTCAGCCAGCAGAATGGGCGCGACAATCGGCACAACGACCACTGCAATTTCAATGAAATCCAGGAAAAATCCGAGGAGAAAGATCACCGCCATCACAATCACGAATTTGGTCCAGAATCCACCGGGCAATCCGTCAAGAAATTCGCGAACCAGGTCTTCTCCGCCGAAGGCCCGGAAGGCCGCTGTCAGAATCGCCGCACCAAGAAGAATAATGAAGACCAGAGACGTTGTTTTCGCTGTTTCAATCATCACGCCCTGCAGCGTGTTGTTGACGCGCAGCGCCCGCCATCCGCTCCACAGCAAGGATATGATCAGCCCGCCAACGGCGATGGACGCCAGCGTCACGCCGGTCACATCTGAACTTGTCTTGATATTTTTGATATTGGTGTTGAAGTTGCCCAGAACATAGGCAATCGTCACCAGGCTGATAATCGCCAGAATGGCGGGATAATAGGCATTTTTATGGCCGTCGCGAAGACGGTAACCCGCCATGATCAGCGCACCGGCAGCACCAATGGCACCGGCCTGGTTGACCGTTGCAATACCGGCAATGATCGAACCGAGCACCAAAAAGATCAGAACCAGCGGCGGGAAAAGCGCCAATGCGACTTTCACCATAAAGCGGCCGTCCAGCTTGCCGTCATAATGGACCGGTGGCGCCAGTTTCGGACGAATGGCGGCAATCACCAGTATGTAGATCATGTAGAGCGCGACAAGAACCAGACCTGGCACCACGGCACCAAGGAACATTTCTCCGGCACTTGTCGAACCGACATCAAAAATCGTCGGCATGGACAATTCGCCGGTCGCATTTTTATACAGCAACTTGCGTGTCGTGCCAGCCTGATCGGCGGCGCTGGATAATTGGTCGGCCAGAATGATCAGAACGATCGAGGGCGGTATGATTTGACCAAGCGTTCCGGAAGCTGCAATCGTGCCTGTCGCAAGTTGCGGCGAATAATTGTTGCGCAACATGGCAGGCAGCGAAATCAGGCCCATGGCGACAACGGTCGCACCGACAATACCGGTCGTCGCAGCCAGCAAGGCCCCCACGAAAACAACGGAAATGCCCAGACCACCGGGGATCGGACCAAAGAGTTGTGCCATCGTGATCAGCAGGTCTTCAGCGATCTTGGAGCGCTGAAGCATGATCCCCATGAAAATGAAAAGCGGAATCGCAATCAGCGTGTCTCGCTCCGGTTCCCAATAGACCCCGCGCAGATTGGTGACACCGGCACTGAGCCATTGGGCAGGACCACCCTGTGCGAAATAGGCGTCCGTGTCACCGACAAAAAGGTAACCGAATATGGCCGCCAGAAGAATGGTCAGGATGGACGAACCGGGCAATGCAAAGGCAACGGGGTAGCCCGAACCCAAAGCGGCTGCCATGAGCACCACCAGCAGCGCTAGAAAATAAAATTCCATAATTCAGTGCACTTTCCGAGCATATTGGCGCAGTTCTGTTTCACGATGGGTACAGCGTCTACAGGAGCAAACGCTTCGAATGCATCTGGCTGCACCCTGCGATAACGGTTTATTCGAGCCTTCGGGGCGATCCGGCCTGACGGGCAAAAGGCAATCGCCGCCTGCCCATTTGAAGCCCGGAATGCCCATTGGCCTGTTACATCGTCGGTTCCGCAATGACACGCGATCCTGGCTCACCGCGATAATCGGCAACCGCCGCCATCAGATAACTGACAAACTGGATCATCATCGAAATGGCGAAAATTCCAAGAAAACCGGCCATCATGTATTTCACATACATGCCGAAACCGGCCTGCGTCGTTTCAAAATTGAGGACAGGACTGTTGATAATGGAGGTCTTCTGACCCATGCCGACAATCAGGATTGTCCAGCAGAATGTCAGCCCCATGGAAATCGTGCAGACCGCATTGACCACGGATTTGGTCTTGGTGGTAAAGGACGCATAGAACACATCGACCCGCACATGCCCCTCCTCCAGCAGCGTATAGGCGCTGGCAAACAGAAACAGCGCGCCATACCAGAACCGCACCAGATCCGACATGAAGGCCTGTTCGTAGGAAAAGACAAACCGCATGATGACGATGCCGAGTTCAGCGGCGACAATCAGCAAAGCCAGCCAGTGAAACCCCAACGTACGGGTGAATGCAGCAAGTACAATGCTGAAGGCGATCAGTGGAACATGCATATAAAGGCCGCGAAACTGGGATCGCCCCAGATCCTTGGTCAATTGCTCGCCGACAACGCCTTGCAGCAAATCCTCCACACGCATGAAGGAAACGACAAGATCAGCAACGCCGACAATCAGGACTGTCCAGAAGGCTGCCCTGATCAGGAATGTATTGATGTTCGATATTCTGGCGCCGTCCGAACGCAGGCTCGTGCCGGCCGATCGCAACACATGAGCACTGGCAACAACAACGCCAAGCGGATAAGCCGCCAATTGCAGCATCGCTGATAATGTCGCCTGTTCGCCAAGCGCAGCAGCGGCCCCGGGATAGTCGGCACCATAATTCAGAAAATTATTCACAAGGAATACGGCCAGTATGGCCAATACAGACCAGCCAAAGATGCGTACCATATTCGAGAAGGACAGCATCGGCTGCATTTGGATCGTTGGCGATTCCGCCATTATTGTTCCCCCACGCCTGGATATCACCAGATCAGGATAAAAAGTGCAAAAGGTCACGGCAATGGAACCAGGTCCATGCCACCGCATATCGTCAACAAACACGTTCTTCCCGGTCTCAGCCAGATAACAACCCGTTCACATCCGATCCTGCCGGAACTTCCTCCAAAGGCGAGACGGGTTGCCCCGACTCGCAAGTTCCAGTCGTTCAATCAGCGCAATTATCGGTTAAGAACGGCGTTGCGCTTCTGGACATAGGCCATGTCGGACAATGCTGTCCATGAACCCAGCTCTGCCCTCTTTTCAAGCACGGCGTCGTAGATTTTCTTCGACAACGGGCTGTGATCGCGTGCTTCTTCGATAACCTCGGCAGAAGCCTCACCAAAGGCTTCATAGACATCATCGTTGAATTCACGCAATTGGACACCGTGATCATTGATCAGGCGGTTGAGATAGGCACCGTTATTGGCATTGGTTTCAGCCATGGTACGTGCATTTTCTTCATTACATGCCGCTTGAATGATATCCTGATCATTCTTGCTGAGTGTGCCCCACCAGCTTTTGTTCATTCCCAGAGCAAGCTGCGCACCGGGCTCATGCATGCCAGGCCAATAATAGTATTTGGCAGCCTCATACAATTTCAGGAAATAGTCATTGTATGGACCAACCCATTCGGTGGCATCGATCGCACCGGAAACCAGGTTTTCATAAATCTGACCGCCAGGCAGGGAAACAGGGGACGCTCCCAATTTGGCCATGACGTCACCACCCAGGCCAGGCATACGAATTTTCAGGCCTTTCAGGTCGTCTGCACTTTCAATTTCCTTGTTGAACCAACCGCCCATCTGCACACCGGTATTACCGGCAGCAAAGTTCTTCAGGCCAAATTCGTCAGCCAGTTCGTCCCAGAGTTCCTGGCCACCACCATATTTGATCCACGCGTCGATTTCCGTGTAGGTCATGCCGAATGGAATAGCCGTGAACGGTGCCCAGCCAGGATGCTTGCCTTTCCAGTAGTAGTCGGCAGCAATATAGGCCTGAGCATTGCCTGATGCGACTTCGTCAAACGAATCAAACGCGCCAACGCGTTCACCAGCAGCAAAATACTGCACGTCAATGCGGCCATCAGTCAGTTCGGTAATACGCGCCGAAAGACGCTGTGCCGGCAGGCCGAGACCTGGAAAGTCACGTGGCCAGGTCGACACGATGACCATTTCCTTTTTACCCTGCGCGAGCGCAGGAGCAGAAAGAGTTGTGGCTGCACCGGCAAGCGCAGCACCTGTCAGAAATTTACGACGTTCCATAGATATCCTCCCAATTGAGCCATTCACAACGCGGAATTCCGCAAGTTGTCTGGCCTCAGTAGGCATTTGACAACAAAATCACAATTCGTGCAATTACCAATTGTATCCGCAATACTACTGATACCGGCCAGACACCCAATGCGGCGTCATTCGACGGACGCAAATGCGCTGCTCCGGCAAGCTGACTGAATATGACAAGACCCCAGAAATATTGGTATTCATGAAATTGAGATTCGCAAATCGCCCACTATGCCCGGTCCGGGGCCCGGTCTGGAGCCCGGTCTGGAGCTCGGTCTGGGGCTCGGTCTGGGACCCTGTTGTTTTCGAAAACGATGCAGTTCAAAAGACAGCGCCCCGACAAGAGGTGCCGACTGCGGGCATTGGTCACACCTTCATGAAAGTGATTGCCTTGCTGAATACCGTTTGGTCGCCTGTGCGCAGACCAATTCGAACGACAAATGGACGGAACGGTGCCTATGCGAATTAAAACCAAACTGTTTTTCATCACGCTGCTGCCATTTGTGCTGGTCACGGCGGCGATGAGTTTCGTGATCGAGTTGCAGTCCGCGCGCCTTTCACACGCGCAATCGAAAACCATAGAAAGTCTGTTTCTGACCATCAAGCGGACAGAACTGAAAAACTACGTCACGCTGGCTCGAAACGCCTTGCACCCCATTTACACGTCCAAACTCAAGACAAAAAGACAGGCGCAAAGACAGGTCAAAGAGATCGTCCGCAAGATGAATTTTGGGGAAGACAGTTACTTTTACATCTACGATGAAGACGGAACAAACATCGTCAATCCGCACCTCACCTATCTGGTTGGCAGCAACTGGATCGGACTTGAGGACGTTGACGGCAAACCCGTGGTCCGTGACCTGATTGATCGTGCAAAGGACGGCGGCGAATTCTATTCCTACATCTGGAAAAAGCCCTCCTCCGGCGCCTATGTCGAGAAACTCGGTTACTCGGTTTTTCTCGACAATTGGAAGTGGATGATCGGCACCGGTATTTATCTTGATGATGTGCTGGAGGAGGTATCAAAAGTTCAGGCTGAATTGCAAAACAATGTAAGCGAAACGCGTCTGGTGCTGTTTGTCTTGATGTTTGCCGGTATGCTCCTGACAGCCACGATCATCTCCATCGCACGTTTGTCGGAACAGCGCTTCGCAGATGCCCGACTGAAAGAACTCAGTGCCCGCCAGGTTGATATTCAGGAAGAGGAACGCAAACGCGTTTCGCGAGAACTGCATGACAGCATTAGCCAACTGCTGGTGTCGGCGCGCTATGGTCTGGAAACCGCCCTCAGCAAATCGTCGGGAAAAAGCCAGATTGACGAACCCATCGGAAAATCAATGAAGGCCCTGGACGAGGCGATAACGGAAGTGCGAAGGATTTCAATGGCTTTGCGTCCTTCCGTATTGGACGATATGGGGCTGGCCGCAGCCTTGAAGAGTCTGGGAACAGAGTTCTCACAGCAAAGCGGCATCATGGTTGAAGTTGATGCTCAGCAAGTCAGGCAGACCCTGTCCGATGAGGCAAAAACCGCACTTTACCGAATCACCCAGGAGGCCCTGACAAATGCCGCCCGCCATTCAAAGGCAAAAAATGTCAGGATCAGGCTTCACAGAAACGGCAACAAGGTGGTGTTCGAACTGAACGACGACGGCGCCGGAATGGCGCGCGGCTCCGAAACGCAAGACAGCGGTGGCGGACTTGGTATCCGAAACATGAAGGAGCGCATTGACACGCTGCAAGGCACCATCCGCTTTTCCAGGGCAGCATCTGGCGGGCTTGCAATTCGTGTGGTTTTGCCGGTAGTAAAACAGCAACAATAATGGAATAATAAAAATAAAAAGGGGAACGAATGCAGTCTGCAATCACAGACGGCAACCGGATTCGACTTGTTATAGTTGATGATCACGACTTGCTGCGAGAAGGCATCAGATCCCGTCTCGCCGATGTCGATTTTGTAGATATTGTGGGTGAAGGCTGCAACGGACTTCAGGCTGTCGAACTGTGTCGGGAATTTGAACCGGATATGATCCTGCTGGACATTTCCATGCCCGAGATGAACGGACTTGAAGCGGCGCTGATCATCAAGAAAATGTTGCCGGATACAAGAATTCTGTTTCTGTCGATTTATGACAGCGAAGAATATGTTCAGGAGGCATTGCGCATTGGCGCCAATGGTTTTGTCATGAAGGATGTCTCCAAACCCGAAATGATCAATGCCATCAGGTCGGTTGCGCTGGGCGCAACCTATCTTGGGCCTCAAGCTGCGGCTTCCCTTGCCTGCAAATCATCGAACCGCCCCATGTCGACAAGCCACTTCGGCATGACAGATCGAGAAAAGGAAGTCCTGTCTGCCTTGTCCAAGGGCATGACCAACAGACAGGTCGCGTCTCTGCTGGATATCAGTGTGCGCACGGTGGAAAGTCATCGGCTTTCCATTCGCGAAAAAACCGGCGGCGGCAATGCTGTCGCACTGGCAAAACTGGCCACTCAGTTGGGACTTTAGTAAGTACACTTACGCAGGTATCTATTTACCACAATGCACCGCGCGATCTTTGTTCACCCTTTGCGTGTGGTCGCGATGAGAATCTCCAACCTTTACGCCAGCTCGCGTCTTTTTTGTCACCTTCCAATGACTGGAACCGTTACCTAAATACACCTTTGTTAAAGACAGCTGTCTGATCATCTGATTATATCAATCCATCCAAACGGCACAGGAGCCTACCATGACGGATATTTCAGAACTCATCGCGGATATGAAACAGAAACGCGATGAACTCAAATTGCAGCTTCACCTCGCCTCCAAGGAAGCGGAAGGCGAATGGGAAGATCTGACCAACCAATGGGACAAATTCCTATCCAGGGCGCAATTGGAAAAGAGCGGCGACGAGATCGGCGAAGCGGCCAAAGACCTTGGGATGAAGATGAAGGATGCCTATGAGCGTCTGCGCAAGGCATCAGATTAGTCCTCTGAAATTACGCCTTGTCTTTTGATTTCGCCCTGATCAGTTTCGTCAGGGCGATGACAACGGGTCCGATCAGCGCAGGAGAGAGCATGTCCATGGGTTTGTGAACCAAGGTTGTGATGCTGGTGCTGAGCTTTGCCACCTCGTCGCGCATAAGCATCAGCTTGTTCTGAACATCTTCAACTTCGGCGCCGATTTCGCCAAGGGCTATATCACGCACCTCGGCAACCATCGCCTCTTCCGGTGCAGGACGAAGGCCATGCGCAACCATCAGGAACACCAGAGCCAATACAATATCCGACAAACCGACGACCAGCGCCGCCAGCGCCTTCCCGAGCAAGGGTTCAAGGGCGAAATAGCCTGCCACATTGAGCATGCCCCAGGCGAACAGGCAGGAGATCGCCGCCACAGTGGCAAGGATCAGCTTGCGTGTCGTCAATTTGATACGCGCCTCGGTCAGGACACGCTCTGCACGCCATAGCAATTGCAGATTACGTTTCAAATGGCTCATGTCGCCTCCCGCTACTTTGTTGCTCTTCCGGCCAGAAAACCGACGGCAAAAACAATGCCCATTGCCAGCATCGGATGCTCGGCAATTTCTTTCTCGCTCAGATCCGTCAGTTCCTTCAGCGCATTTTCCAGTTCTTCGGAAATGGCCTCAGGTTTCAGGTAGGAAGACAGCTTTTTGGATTGCTTTTCGCGCCCAGGGTCACTCTCGGGTTTCTTTTCGCTGGAAGCCTGTGCATTCTCCTCGCGCAGCGCCGCCAGTTCGGCACGCAAGGCGGCCAGTTCTGTCTGTAGATCAGATGTCATTGTGTCACCGTTGCTTGGCTGGCGTTGCATCGACAACGAAAGCCGATGCCCATCACGCCATGATATTCAGCATATGGTTCATCTGTAGCGTCTGCGTGAACGATGCGTTTTGATCTATGTCAGGCCGTTCACACCCAGGCTTCATATATCAATTTGAGGGCAACAACGGCCAGCAATGCAAGAATCAGGCGATCAAAGGTCTGCTTTGATATCTTCTTTGCCAGAAAGCTTCCCACCGGCATGAAAGCCAGTAAGGGGATGATCGCGGCACAACTGATCCAGAAACGCTCCAGTGTCAGAAATCCATAACTTACAAGCATCGGAATTTGTACAATTGCCATCGACACGAAAAAAGCCGAAATGGTTGATATGAATTGCCCCCGTTCAAGCCGCATAGCGTTCAGAAAGGTGATCGACACGGGGGCCGAAATTCCCGATGCCCCCTGAAGAATGCCCGCCACAATACCGATGGGAACAACAACCCGCACGGCTCTGGCATAGGCCAGAACCCATTCGGGCTTCATCATTCTGAACGCAATATAGGCCAAAACTGTAAAGGCCACCATCAGCTTGAGCGTATCACCTGACAGCGAAGCCAGCATCACGGTTCCTGCTCCAGCGCCCAGTGCACCGGCAAGGGCGAATTGAAGAACAAAGACCAGCGGCAGGCTGTGTGCCCGATAGGACCAGCCCTGCCAGACATTCGACATGATGTTCGGCATAATGAAAATCGTGACTGCAAGCGGTACATTGTAGGTCATTGCGATGATCGGTACCGCGATGATTGGAGCGCCCGCACCCGTAGCACCCTTCAAAATTCCGCCCAGCGCAAAGCCGATGACAATGTAGATCAGATTGACGTCCATGGTTTAAAAACTGTCCGATATGGCAATCCGAACGTCGAGCACAGCCTGGCGTCTTTCATTGCGAATGATATGAATGGCGCGTGCCAGAGCAGCGGGCAAATCGCGACCGTCCTCTACCCGTTCCGTATAGGCTCTGCTGGCCTCTGCAATTTTCAGATAATCAGGTGCAGGTTCCAGTGATGTCAATGGCATTGTGTTGGTAACCGCTGCAGCGCCTTTAGGATAGGCATTGACGACCGAGCGGCGTACCGCATTCCAAAGTCCGTTATTCTTGATAATTGTCAAAATGGGAAGAGCCAATGCCTCGGCAATCTGGTGACAGGCTGCGGGATTGGCAAATATATAGGAACCGTCTCCAATACAGGCTGTCACCAATCTTTCGCGATCGGCCAGTTGAGCGCCCAGCGCTGCCGGCATGGCCCAACCCAGACCACCGGAATGCGGATTTGAAAAAACCCGGTTAGGGCCGCTGAGATTCATCATCCCCGGAAGGACACCCAGTTCTGCAAAGACAACAGCATCCTCGCCCATTGCTTCCGACAGGCATTTGCTCAGCCAATCAGCCGTCATGGGGCTGCCACACCCGGCTTCGGCGACGACTTGCGCTGCCTTGCGCCGCTCATGGGTCCGGGCAGCGATCGCCGCAGATCGTTCTGTGACAATGGCCCCTGGAGATGGCATGGCTGCAGAAAGGGCCGCAATTGCGGCGCTTGCATCGGAAAGAATAGCCAGATCCGTCTGGTAGCCGCGCACTGGCATTCTGGTAAAATGCGGATCGGGGCCGATATGAATGATTTTTGTGTGAGGCGGCGGCCGATGCACCGCTTCGATCCACGGAATATCACAATCAAGCGCGACAATAACATCAGCGCCTTCAATGGCTGTTTTGACATCATGGCCGATAAACATGTCATGCGAAGACGGCATGACATTTCGAACCGAAAATGGTTCGGCCACGGGAATTGCATGGGCTGATGCAAAAGCCTGAAGCGCCTGTGACAGTCGCCCCTTCGGGTCGCCTCTTTGCACCAGCAAAACCGGCGCCTTTGCATTCTCCAGCCATTGAGCGGCGGTGGCAATCATTTGCGGATCCGGGTAGGCCCGGCTGGCCGCCGGCCGCGGCGATACGGGTGTTGCCTGCCCCGGTTCAATATCGGCCGTCAGCGCCTCGCGCGGCAGACTGAGATAGACGGGGCCTTCCGGCGAACTGGATGCCAGAGCCAGAGCACGCGATACCAGCGGTTCGCCCTGCTCCGGATAGCGCATTTCGTAGTGAAACTTCACCGTATCAGAGACCAGCGAAGCCTGATCATACATTTCCTGTCCGTATTGGATGGGGGTCATGCGCGAACCACGTCGCCCCGATTCGGTTATCGGCGTGCGACCGGACATGACCAGTACCGGAATATTGTCGCTCGCTGCGTTGATGACGCCCATGGCGGCATTTGCAAGACCGACATTGACGTGGACCATGACAGCCTGTGGGCGCCCGGTGACGAGGAAATAACCATGGGCCATGGCAACACTTGCCGTTTCATGCGGTATGGTAATGGCCGTTGGAATTCTGTCTGCGGAAAGCGAACACAGCGCTTCGATAATCGGTGGGAAGTCCGTGCCGGCATTGGCAAAGAGGTAATCAACGCCGTGCTGTTTCAATCCGGTCAATAGCGACTCAGCACCATTGCCTGGCTCTTTAACTTCGTTTTCCTGCACCGCCATCCCCCAGACACCATCGTTTTCACACGTCATCAACAGTGTGTTTTTGCGTCGACTAAAAATGACTTGTCAAATGAAGCAAAGCAAGTCATTTTTGATAAAATCTCACAGTTTGAGATTATCGTCGGAAAAAATCCGACATATCCAAGGGAGGAAACCTTATGCGCAAGACACTTGCATTTCTTACACTCGGACTGGGGCTGGTCGCCAGTGGTTGGGCGAACGCCCAAACCGTCGGTATTGCCACCTCAAATCCCGGCTCACTTTTCCACAACATCGGCACAGCGGTTGCCAACGCGGCCAACAAGGCAGGCCTCAACACGACAATTCAACCGGCAACAAGCCCCAACCAGTTCATTCCGCTGCTGAATTCCGGTGGTATCGAGTTTGGCGTGGCCAACCTGCAGGAAGTCAATTACTCCATCAATGGCGAAGCCTGGTGGAATGGCGTCAAGAACCCCAATATCCGGGTCGTGGGCATGCTTATGCCATTGCGCGAAGCCATTTTCGTGCGCGCTGACAGCGACATCATGTCCATTGCCGACCTCAAGGGCAAACCAATGGCTGATGGCTATACCGCGCAAAACACCATCCTGCCGCAGCTCGAAGCCTTTTACGCAACCGCCGGCATGTCACGCGCGGATGTCACCCCTGTCAATGTTCCTTCCGTCGTTGGTGGCGCCAATGCATTCATAGCAGGCGATGCTGTCGGCTTCATTTTCGCCCATGGTGCAGGCAAGGTGCGTGAAGCGGATGCCGCTGTCGGTGGCCTGCGCGCGTTGCCGGTAGACGATGACAGCGATGCCGCCCTTGCAAAGGCCCGCGAACATTGGCCAACCGCCTTTTTCACAACCGTCAAGGCGGGGTCCACTCCCGGCGTGAGCGAAGACGCAACCTATATCGCCTTCCCGCAGGTTGTCTTCACCCATTCGGGTGTTTCCGATGATGTTGTCTATGCCATGGCCAAGGCCATGTATGAAGGCAAGGACGAGATGAAGGCAACGTTCAAACCATTCGGTGCGTTCAACCCGGCCGACATGAAAGGCGATCCCGGCATTGCAGAATTTCACCCGGGCGCTTTGAAGTTCTTCAACGAAGTCGGTCTTCAGTAGGAACGAACCTGTGATGGTTAAACAACCCAAGGGAAAGGCCGATTTCGGCCTTCCCCCGTCCCTGTGGCGGCCTGTGGCCAATGGTCTTGCGATTGCACTCATACTGATTGCGATCGCCTGGGCCATGAACCTTCCCAGAATGCTGAACCTCGGCTTCTATCCCCAGCAGTTTTTTGCCGCCATTCTTGCCTGCGCATTGTCGATTGCATTTCTCACAATGCCTGCCGACAGGACGAGCCAACGCACGATGCTGCCCTGGTATGATGTTGTGCTGTCCATCGCCAGCATCATCACGGTTGCCTTTATCGCGGTGAACTACCCCGAACTCGTCCTGAAGATATTCTCGCAACCCATGGCCGTCTGGCTGCCAGGGTTGATCGTGACGTTGCTAGTGCTTGAGGCGCTGCGCCGTGCGACTGGTTGGGCTCTGGTCATTATCATTGCGGCTTTCCTCGCCTATGCGCTTTTCGGCGACCTTGTCCCCGGTCGGTTGCAGGGCCGACCGCAAAGCTGGCAATTGCTGGCCGGCTATATGGCTTTCGATTCCAACGGCATTCTTGGCCTGCCGCTCTCCGTTGCTGCAACCGTCGTCATCACTTTCATTCTCTTTGGCACGCTTTTGGCGACCACCGGCGGCACCCGATTCTTTACCGACGCAGCCATGCTGGGCATGGGACGGTTTCGCGGCGGCTCCATGAAAATTGCCGTTCTGGCATCCGGTCTCTTTGGCTCTGTTTCCGGCTCCGCCGTTGCCAATGTCGTCGGCACGGGCGTCATCACCATACCGATGATCAAGCGCGACGGTTACCCGGCACACAAGGCTGCCGCCATTGAGGCTGTCGCATCAACCGGCGGGCAATTGATGCCACCGGTCATGGGCGCTTCTGCCTTCCTGATGGCTGAATTTCTTGCAATCCCCTATTCGACAATCGTTGCCGCAGCGCTCGTGCCGGCAATCCTCTATTATGTTGCGCTGTTCATACAGGCGGATCTGGAAGCGGCCCGCATGGGCATAAAGGCAATGCCCAAATCCGAACTTCCGGCTATTCGTACGGTCATTGTAGGCAGCCATTTCGTCGCCGCTTTTGCAGTCTTGATCTACGCCCTTTTTGTCATGCGCTGGCAGCCCGAAAGGGCGGCGCTTCTGGGCGCCGTCGCTCTCATCGCCACCTCGCTTGTCTTTGGCTACCAGGGCAACCGTCCAAGCCTCAAGGCGCTGTTTTCAAGCCTCTCGACCACCGGTCACGGTGTGGTTGAAATCATTTTGATTTCGGCGGCCTCCGGCCTGGTTATCGGCGTACTCAATGTGACCGGCCTCAGTTTCAATCTGACCTATGCCCTCGTCGAGGTCGGCGGCGGCAGCGCCATCGTACTGCTGTTTCTATCGGCAATCGTCTGCATTATTCTGGGAATGGGTCTGCCGACCTTGGGCGTCTATGTCCTGCTGGCAGCCCTGGTCGCACCTGCCCTTGTCAAGGTCGGCATCGAACCGATCGCCGCACATCTCTATGTGCTGTATTTCGGCATGATGTCGATGATCACCCCGCCGATAGCCCTCGCCGCCTTCGCTGCAGCTTCCATCGCCAGATCTGCCCCTATGGCAACGGGATGGGCCGCAATGAAATTCGGTTGGTCCGCCTATGTGATTCCGGTTCTCTTCGTCTTCTCACCGACATTGATACTGATCGGCGAGCCTTTCGAAATAACAGTTGCAATCATCACGGCGGGCATGGGTGTCTGGCTGATTTCTGCAGCACTTGCCGGCTATTTCTCCAGCCAGTTGACACCAATGACCCGCCTTCTGTTTGGTCTGTGCGGACTGCTCGCGCTGGTGCCTGCCGGTGCATTTGAAGGCGCTGTCTGGAGTGACCTGATCGGCGTTGCTGGCGGAATTGCATTGATGGCGCTGAATGTCATGCGCAATCGCCTGGCTGTCCGTTCGGAGAAAGCGGCATGAGCGGCACCAACAGCGCCGACCGGATCCTCGCCATTCTCGATGTCTTCACCGAGGAACGGCTTGAATGGACACCGGAGGAACTGATGGCTGAACTTGGCTATAGTCGGCCGACGCTCTATCGCTACATCAAGTCGCTGAAGGAGACAGGGTTTTTGGCTTCCATGCCGGGCGGTTGGATGACCCTCGGCCCGCGCGTGGTCGAGATGGATTATCTGATGCAGAAATCCGATCGACTGGTTTGCCTGGGCGAGCCCTACCTCAAACAGCTTTGCGACCACCATCCCGCCTCATCGCTTCTGGTGCGGTGGTATGGTTCAAAACTTCTGTGTGTCGCATCCGAATGCTCAACCCCCAATGCCTTGTCGAGCTATCCGCGTGGACGCCCGATGCCGCTGGCACGCGGCGCCATTTCCCGCGCCATCATGGCCTATTTGCCACGACGGCAACTGGAACCCATGATCTCGGAGAATCTGTCGGAATTTGCATCCATCGGCCTTGGATCTACCTGCGATGAGGTGATGATCTGCATGAAACAGATACGGCGCCAGGGCGTCGCAATTGCCTATGGTGAAGTCACACCCGGCGTTGTCGGCATAGCGGCGCCGATCTTCAGCGACAGCAACGCTCCCATAGCTGCCCTATGCGTCACGATCGAAGCACGGGAAACAGATGAAAAGAGACTGCAACGGATTTCCGACGAGGTCCGCTCAGCCGCCGCCAATATCTCCGCCGAACTCGGCAAATATCCAAACCAGACTGTTGAAGAGAAACCAATCCGGCGCCAGGCATGATTTCCGCGTCAAACGACAACCCGATACCTGAGGATCACACCATGAAGAAAATCGACATATTCAACCATATCTGGCCCGAGCCGTTTTTCGACGCTCTTATTGATCACATCGGTTCCATGACCGATATCACCAAACGTTCGGGCGCCGTGCCGATGATGACAAATCTTGATCGCCGCTTCGAGGTGATGGATATGTTTGGCGAAGATTATCTTCAGGTTCTGTCGCTTGCCTCACCGCCGCTGGAACTGCTGGCAGGACCGGAAAAAGCCCTGGAGCTGTCGCGAATCGGTTCGGATTCCATGGCCGAGCTTTGTCAGAAACACCCTGATCGTTTCCCCGGATTTATCGGAACGGCACCGATGAACAATCCTGATGCCTGTGTTGAGGAATGCCGCCGGGCCGTGGAAGATCTCGGCGCAGTCGGCATGCAGATATTCACCAATGTGTCCGGCAAGCCACTCGATCTTGCCGAGTTCGAACCCTTCTTCGAATATATGGCCAACGCCGGCAAACCCGTCTGGCTTCATCCGGCGCGCGGTGCCAATTTCACCGATTATCTGACGGAAGAACAATCCGAATACGAAATCTGGTGGACCTTCGGCTGGCCCTATGAAACATCCGTTGCCATGGCGCGAATGGTTTTCTCTCGCCTGTTTGACAAATATGCCGGCCTGAAAGTCATCACCCATCATGCGGGCGGCATGGTGCCCTTCTTCGAAGGCCGGGTCGGCCCCGGCTGGGACCAGATGGGTGCGCGCACAACCGGCAAGGATCTGGCCGCCGTGCGCAAGGCCCTGAAGCGCCCTCACCTGGAATACTTCAAGGATTTCTATGCGGATACGGCCTCCTTTGGATCCAGCAAGGCGATTGAACACGCGCTTGAGTTCTTTGGCGATGATCACGTCCTGTTTGCGTCAGACGCGCCATTCGACCCGGAAGGTGGTCCAATGTATATTCGCGAGACCATCCAGGTGATCGAGAATCTTGATATTCCGGAAGCAACCAAGAAAAAGGTTTTCCAGGACAATGCCGTCGCCCTTCTGGGCCTCAAGCTTTAGAGAATTGAGCATGAAAGCTGCACAACACTATATCAATGGCGAATGGGTATCGGGCGACGGGGTGCTCAGCCAGAGCACCAATCCAGCTGATGGAAGTGTCGTTGGGCATTATCACCCGGGTTCGGCTGCCCTTGTCACACAGGCGGCCAACGTTGCCCGGGGGACTTTTTTCAACACGCCATGGGCCGCCTCGCCGCGTCTAAGGGCAGCGGCTCTGTTCGAATTTGCCGATCGGCTGGAATCGGCCAGAGACGAGATCGTTGAACTGATCATCGCTGAGAATGGCAAGCTGAGAGCCGAAGCGATTGGTGAGACCATGGGGGCCATATCCGAGGCCCGCTATTACGGCGGTCTGGCACGCACGGTGCTTGGCCGGACGCTGGAAACAGCACCCGGCAATTTTTCGCTGATGCACCGTGAACCGGCAGGTGTTGCCGGTATCATCGTCCCCTGGAATGCGCCGGTCACCTTGCTGGTGCGTTCCCTGGCCCCGGCTCTGGCTGCCGGCTGCACCTGTGTCATCAAACCGGCGGACCAGACGCCGCTCGTTCATGCACGCATCATGGCGTGTCTTGCAGACTGCCCGTCACTTGGCTCCGGTGTGGTCAATTCGATCAATGAAAATGGTTCGGAAGTCGGCCAGGCCATGGTCGCCTCCGCTGATATTGACGTCATCAGTTTCACCGGTTCAAGCAAGACCGGCAAGCTGATCATGGCGGGCGCGGCCCCCACCTTGAAGCGTGTCAGCCTTGAACTTGGAGGCAAGGCGCCATCCGTCATTTTTTCCGATGCTGATCTTGATCTTGCTGTTCACGAACTGACCCATGGCGCCCTTGTCATGGCCGGGCAAATCTGTGTCGCAGCCGCACGTTTCCTGGTGCATAAATCCATCCAGAAAGATTTTGAGGAGCGCATCATCGCGGCCTTCAAATCTGTAAAGGTCGGCCGTGGCGGTGACCCTGCCAGCCAGATGGGCTCCCTCATTGATGTTGCCAATCAGAAGCGTCTGATGAACCTCATCGAACAGGCTGGTGACGAGGGAGAAATTCTTCTCAAGGGAGAACCGCTGGCATCCGGTGCATTTCTGACACCCACATTGTTTCGCATCGATGATATCCATTCTGAACTGGTGCAGGAAGAATTGTTTGGCCCGATTGTTTCTGTTGAGACCTTTGAAAGTGAAATGGAAGCCATCATGAAGGCAAATGCCACCGTCTATGGTCTTGCTGCAAGTGTCTTCACAAAGGATCTGAACCGTGCAATGCGCGTTAGCCGCGCGATCCGTTCCGGCACTGTCTGGCTCAATTCCCACACGCGGCTTTTTGCCGAAGGTGAAACGGGCGGCTTCGGCCAATCCGGATTGGGACGCCTTCATGGGATTGAGGGGTTGAACGATTTCCTCGAAACCAAACATGTCTATCTCGAAGCAGGAACGGTATAGGAATGCCCGCATCACATACGCATGAAGTCATCATTGTCGGCGGAGGACCGGTCGGCATGGGGCTGGCGATCGAACTGGGGCAACGGGGCATCCGCGTTGCCGTGGTGGAGCGTTACGCCGCCCCCCAGCCGGTTCCCAAGGGTCAGAACCTGACCCAGCGCACAATGGAACATTTCCATTTTTGGGGTTGTGAGGATGACCTGCGCAGCCGGCGCATCGTGCCGCGCGACGTCGCCAATGGCGGCATGGTCTGTTACGGTACCCTGCTTGGAGACTACCGCCATGACTGGCTGCCGCGCGAGAAGGTCGGCCAGTTCTATTTCTCCAAGGTGGAACGCCTGCCGCAATATGAGACCGAAGCAAGCCTGCGTGCCCGGGCAGCACAGATCGATTGCATCGATACGTTTTATGGTTGGACAGGCGACAGTTTCGATGAAGACGCCGAAGGCGTTGCTGTACAAATTCGCCAGCACAAGGGTGATGCAACAAAGACATTGCGCGGCCAATATCTGGTTGGCTCCGACGGCAGCAATTCCCTTACCCGAGAAAACGCAGGCATTCACCAGACAAAATCCGACCACGACAGGCTGATGGTTCTGCTGGTGTTCCGCTCGACGCAATTACACGAATTGCTGAGCCGTTTTCCAACACGCTCCTTCTACAATGCCATTCACCCGGATATGGAAGGCTACTGGAAGTTCCTCGGCAGGGTCGATCTGGGAACAACATGGTTTTTCCACGCGCCGGTGCCATCTGGCACAACCAGCGACAATTTTGATTTCACCCGATATCTGCATTCTGCTGTCGGGCAGGAATTCCCGCTCGAGATCGACTATGTGGGATTTTGGGACATGCGTGTCGCCCTGGCCGACACTTATCGCAAGGGGCGCGTGCTTATCGCAGGCGACGCTGCCCATAGTCACCCGCCCTATGGCGGCTATGGCATCAACACCGGCTTTGAAGATGCTGCCAACCTGGGGTGGAAACTCGCCGCCGTTCTGCAGGGTTGGGCCAATGACAGTCTGCTCGACACCTACGACGAAGAGCGCCGGCCGGTCTTTGCCTCGACGGCCAGCGATTTCATCGAACGTTTCATTGAAGAGGATCGTGATTTCCTGAAAACCTGGGACCCTGCTGTGGACCGGCAGGGATTTGAAGAAGAATGGGAAAAACGCAGCCAGGTGACCTCGGAGGTCACCGCATTCGAGCCCAATTATGACGGCTCGAGCATTGTCTTCGGAGCAAAGGACCAACACCCGGGCGCACGCGGATCGCATGTCTTCGAAGCCCGTTCCGGCCATCACATCGCACCGGCTCTCCTGACCGATGGGCGCAACACCTATGATGCCCTGGGGTCCGGCTTTACATTGTTTGATTTCACCGAGGACGGGTCCATTGGCCGCGGTTTCGCCACCGCAGCGCAGGCTCTGAAATTGCCGCTGAACATTGTTCATGATCCAGACGGCCCCGCCGGACAGATCTATCAAGCGGGCGCCGTGCTCGTTCGGCCTGATCAATTTGTTGCCTGGACGGGCGATCAGGTCGGTGCTGAACCGGAAGAGATATTGTCCAAGGTAATCGGCAATCAATAGAACGATCTAACACTTCACCTTCAGCATTTTGGGATCATAGAGCGGCGCAAGCGAGGCCTCGCACGGCACCCGCTCGGAAGCGACCTCCAGTTCATAGTGTCCGGAAAGGACATGGGCCCGGTCTATGATTTCATCGCTTCGCACATAGCCCAGCCCGATGGATTTTTGCACGGTGTGCCCAAAACCTGCCGAGCTTAGCCAGCCGACCCGTTTGCCGTTGCGATAGATGGTCTCGCGGCCCGACAGAATAACATCAGCGGGGGCTGTAAATGTCGTCATGATCTTTTTGACGCCGTGATCCCTTTGGGCTTCAACGGCCGCACGCCCCTTGAAGGCGGCATTGGTTTTGAGTTTTACCGCAAAGCTCAGCCCCGCCTCCTGCGGCGTGTGGTCCGGGCCGATATCGGAGGACCAGGCGCGATAGCCCTTTTCGAGCCGAAGCGTTTCAATGGCCCGGTAACCGGCATTTCGCAAACCGAATTCCGCGCCTGCCTCGTGGATCGCACTATAGACGGTGACCGCATATTCCACCGGCAGATGCAGTTCCCAGCCCAGCTCTCCCACATAGGTCACCCGAAGCGCATTGACGGGGCAGCCCGCTATGCCAATGGTTTTGGCCGTGGCGAATGGAAAGCCTTCATGGGACAGGTCGTCCCGGGTGATTTTCTGCAAAATCTCGCGAGACTTCGGTCCGAAGAGCGACAAAACCGAGTAGGCCGAGGTCACATCCACCAATTGGGCATTCATGCCCACGGGAATATTCTTCTCGATATGATCGAAATCATGGGTGGCAAAACCCGTTCCGGTGACAATGTAATATTCGTTCTCAGCCATGCGCACGCAGGTCAGATCGCATTCAATGCCGCCGGAATCATTGAGCATCTGGGTATAGATCAGCGAACCGATGGGCTTGTTGACATCACCTGCGGCGATCCAGGAAAGCGCAGCCTGTGCATCGGGTCCCTTCAGAATGAATTTTGCAAATGATGTCTGATCAAACAGAACGGCGGCTTCGCGTGCTGCCTTGTGCTCGCGACCCACAGGCCCATGCCAGTTGGGACGACAAAAGGTATAGATGTCACGCGGCTCTTCGCCGCCTGCAATATCGGCAAACCAGTTGGGTCTTTCCCATCCAAGCTTCTCACCAAACACCGCGCCATCGTCTTTCAACGTTTCATAGAGCGGCGATTTGCGGCACGGGCGGCCACTGTCGTGTTCTTCCGAAGGCCAGGCCATGGTGTAATGTTTGCCATAGGCTTCATAGGTGCGCGCCCGGATCCAGTCCGTATCAAAATGCGGCCGGCCGAAACGGCGAATATCAACGGCCCAAAGATCATAGGGCGGTTCGCCCTTGGCAACCCATTCCGCCAGCGCCATGCCGGCACCGCCGCCTGCAGCTATGCCGTAGGCATTGAACCCCGCACCGACAAAGAAGTTTTTGAGTTCCGGCGCCTCACCCAGAATGAAATTGCCATCGGGCGTGAAGCTCTCCGGACCATTGGTCAGGGTGCGGACACCGGCAGTTTCCAAGGCCGGCACGCGTCCCAGCGACAATTCCATCAATTGCTCGAAATGATCAAAATTGCTGTCCAGCAGCGAATAGTGAAAGCCTTTCGGAATGCCGTTTTCAGCCCACATGATGGGATTCGGTTCATAGCCGCCCATCACCAGACCGCCCACCTCTTCCTTGTAATAGGTGAGCCGATCGGGATCACGCAGGGTCGGCAGGTCGGAGGTGACGCCTTCGATGGGTTCGGTCACCATATATTGGTGTTCGACGGAAACGAGCGGCACGTTGACACCAACCTGCTTGGCAAAATCGCGCGTCCATTGCCCGCAACAGGCAATGACTACGCCACAGGCGATGGTGCCCCGTTCTGTCTCGACGCCCTTGATGACGCCTTTTTCCACAGTAACGCCGGTCACCTTCGTGTCTTCAAAGATCCTTGCACCGGCCATCCGGGCACCCTTGGCAAGCGACTGGGTGATATCGGACGGATTTGCCTGCCCATCGGTCGGCAGAAAAGCCGCGCCCACCACATCATCGATGGTCATCAGAGGCCAAAGATCCTGTGCTTCTTTCGGGGTGAGCAATTGCATGTCGAGCCCGAACGAATGGGCAGTCGTCGCCTGCCGCTTGACCTCGGTCCAGCGCTCCTGATTACAGGCAAGCCGCAGGCCGCCATTCATTTTCCAGCCCGTTGCCTGACCGGTCTCGGATTCCAGGGTCTTGTAGAGCTTCACCGAATCGCCCAGCAATTGGGTGATATTTGCGCTTGAGCGCAATTGCCCCACCAGGCCGGCAGCATGAAAGGTCGTGCCGGACGTCAGCTTTTTGCGTTCCAGCAAAACGACGTCCCAGCCAAGGCGCGCCAGATGGAAGGCGGTCGAGCAACCGACGATTCCTCCGCCTACGATGACAGCCTGAGCGCCATTGGGAAATTCGCTCATATCATGCCCTTTCTTTCAGAAATTGCGCAAAGCTGCGCCTGTATCTTTCGAGGTTTTTTTCAGTGTATTCGCTGTAGTCGAAATCAAGGATCGAGCTGATTTCGCTGACCATCGACCACATGGTCTCGCGCAACAGGGATGCGCATTTCATCGCTTCATAGCGTCGCCAGAGATCATCATCGGGCGCCGTGCCAAAATAGGCTGACAACATGTCCGCTTCGGCGTCACGGCCAAGGCCGCAATTGCTGGACAGGCCACCCAGATCAAACAGCGGGGAATTGAACCCGCCATATTCCCAGTCGATCAGCCAGTAACGGTCTTTCGACATCAGGATATTGGCGGGCAGCAGATCATTGTGCCCGAGAACCAGTTCGACCGGTCCGACAGCGGCCTGCAAGGTGGCACATTGCTCCAGCAATCCATCCAGAAGCGGAACATGACGCGAATTTTTCTCGCGCAGGGTCGCCGCATAATCGCGCAGAATATGAAACACCCAGAAGCTCAGCACATTGCCGCGCAGGTGATCAGGCACCCTCGTGTGGGTTGTTTTTATCAACGCCGTGACGGCGCGCAACGTGTCTGCATCATCCAGATCGGATTCGCCCAGCGCCCTGCTCTCGATATAGTCGAGCACCAATATCCCGGGTTCGGCATGAACAACCGCCGGAGACACACCTGCCGCTTGGGCTGCGCGCGAGATGGACAACTCGTTCCAGCGCATGATGCCGTGTTCGGGAATGTCCTGCCCCAGGCGCACGACGTATTGGCGCGCACCATCTTTCACCAGAATATTGTGGTTGGTAATGCCACCCTCGAGCGGCCCGGCTTCAACAGGGCCTTCCCAGCAGCTCAAACCCGTGGCGATTTGCAGGGCCAATTCCGGCGTCATGCTGCCTCCACCCGCTGTTTTGATGATTTCGAAAGCGCCGTCAAAATGCGATCGGCAATGATGGCGATGAAGGCGACACAAAGGCCGGCGACGATACCGTGCCCGGTATCGGCCTTGGTGAGCGCAATATAGACCTCCTGACCAAGGTCGCGCGTGCCAACCAGCGCCGTGATGACCAGCATGGAAAGCGCCAGCATGATCGTCTGGTTCAGGCCCAGCAGCAGGGAGGGGGCAGCCAGAGGCAGCTTGACGCGCCAAAGCAATTGGCGCGGTGTGCAGCCCGAAACAAGTCCCGCCTCTATCATCTGCGGATCAATCGATCTGATACCATGGGCCGCGTAGCGCACAGCAGGCGCCAGTGCATAGAGCACAATGGCAATCATTGCCGAGAAATCACCGACGCGAAACAGCATGACGACAGGTATCAGGTAGACAAAGCTTGGCAGGGTCTGCAGCGTATCCATGATGGCGCCGACAACGGAATTGACCCGTGTGTTCTGCCCCGCCCAAATGCCCAGAGGCACGCCAATCGCATAGGCAATCAGCACCGACACGCCGCACAGGTAGATGGTGATCATCGCCTTGGCCCAAAAGCCGCTTGCGGCAATGAATGTTGTCATCAAGGCCGCCATGAGACCAAGCCTCCAGCCGCCCACCCGCCAGGCGGCAAGGCCCATCGCGATGATGCCCCAGGCCCAGGGAATGCCGGAAAAGAACCGTTTCACCGGCAACAGCAGAACGGTGAGGAAAAATGATTTCACCGCTTCGAATGTGTCGAAGTAATTGATATTGATCCATTCCATGGCGTCCGACCAGAATGTCCCGGTCGTCAGGGTCAGGGCCGCCGGATAGCTTTGCACGGCAGGCAAAACAAGACCCAGCAGATAGGTAACGACCACCACCACAAGTGTGGTCACAAGCCACGGGTGGCGACGCAGCGTCCCCAAATCGGCAGGCAGGATTGCAGAAGGCGGTCGCCGCACAAATGCCTGACTGAGCCGGTCAAGGGCAATGGCCATGACAACAATGGCAACCCCGGCTTCGATCCCGCCACCGATATCCAGGCGTCGCAGCGCCGACAGGACGTCAAATCCCAGTCCCCCCGCGCCGATCATCGAGGCGATGATCACCATATTCAGCGTCAGCATGATCACCTGGTTGACGCCGACCATCAACGTCGGCATGGCCGATGGCACGAGAACCCGCCACATCATTTGTCGTTCCGTGCAACCGACAATCCGGCCCGCTTCCACCACCTCGGTTGGAACGGATTTCAGGGCAAGGCTGGCAATACGCACCATGGGCGGGGTCGCATAGATCAGCGTCGCAATCAGGGCTGCAACCGGCCCGAAGCCAAACAGCACGAGAACGGGAACCAGATAGGCAAAAACCGGCACCGTCTGCATCAGGTCCAGAAGCGGACGGATCAACCGGTCGAACCAGGGCAATCGATAGGTCAGGATGCCTATGCCCAGACCCAGCGCCACACCGATCGGCACAGCGATGATCACCGATGACAGTGTCACCATGGCGCTGTCCCATTGGCCGAAGACCGCCAGATAGACAAAGCAACCACCCACAAGCGCCGCCAGCCACCAGTCCCGCGCATAACGCCCCAGCGCAATGAGAATGAAAATAACGGCAATCCAGCTGAGTGGCGGGGCCATTTCCACTGCATTGCTGCCCTGCCCCGACTTGAAACCATCTGCCATCAGGGCCCGCACCTGATCATAGGGCCATTCAATCAGGCTCGACAAAAAGCGCGTCAGGTCACGAAAAGTGAAAAGAAACAAATCAGCGTCGTTCTGCAGCCATTTGAAGAATGCTGTCAGCCAGACATCGAGCGGCACCTGTAATTGCGAAGGAAAGCGGATGATCCATCGCGCATCAAGCGCTTTGTAGAGTGGGAAGGACCAAGTGGACAGCGCCCATGTTATCAGCAACAGCGCAATCCAGAACGTCCACGGCGCCCTGAAAAACCGGGTCAACGCGTTCATCGGTGGGTTCGCCCGATCAGTACATCGATGACAATTTCTGACGTGACCTGCCCGATGGGTGTGCCATCTTCGTCCAGAACCCGGAACGGAGCATTGGCGCCTTCTATGACATCTGCCGCTTCTGCAACTTTGAGCGATCCGCTCAGATCACCGGCAAATTCACGCGCCGTCATGTCGGGGGTGGCAATCGCGCGCAGACTGAGAACCTTCTCGCGTGCGATGTGCTGCGTAAACTCGGCCACATAGTCAGACGCCGGATGCAGAATCAATTGTTCCGGCGTGGCGATCTGTTCGATTCTGCCGTCTTTCATGACGGCGATTCGGTCAGCCAGGCGGATGGCCTCATCGAAATCGTGCGTGATGAAGACAATGGTCTTTTTCAACAAAGACTGCAGGCGCAAGAACTCATCCTGCATTTCCCTGCGAATAAGCGGGTCGAGCGCCGAGAACGGTTCGTCCAGGAACCAGATTTCCGGGTCTCCGACCAACGAGCGGGCAATACCCACCCGCTGTTGCTGTCCACCGGACAATTGGTTGGGGAAATAATTCTCGCGGCCCTCAAGGCCCACGGTCGTGATCATCTCCATCGCACGGGTTTCGCGGGTCAGGCGGTCGACGCCCTGGATGTCCAGCGGGAAACACACATTTTGCAGAACGGTCAAATGCGGCAACAGGGCAAAGTGCTGAAAAACCATGCCGATCTTTGTGCGTCGGAGGTCGATCAGCTGTTTGGAACTCATTGCCAGCAGGTCCTCACCATCAAAGGTGATTTTACCCGCAGTCGGTTCGATCAATCGTGAAAGGCAGCGCACAAGCGTCGATTTCCCGGAACCGGAAAGCCCCATGATGACGTAGATTTCGCCTTCGCCTATCTCAAGGCTTGCATCGCGCACAGCACCGATGGTGTTGGTGCGCTGCAGATCGGCATCACTGGGCTGGCTATCTCCGGTCAACAGGCTGTCGGCGTGAGCGCCATACAGTTTCCAGACATTCTGACAGGTAAGCTTTACCTTGCGCTGCATGAGCACCCCGGACGAGTTTCAAGTATTTTTCTGGATGATAGAATGTTCGGAGCGGCACTGGAAGCGCCGCTCCTTTCGTATGTGACTATTGCGCCAGCCACTTTGACCATGCGGCCTCGTTGGCTGCAATCCATTCGTCAGCAGCAGCATCAATGGAAACGCCATCAAGATCGACTTTTGTGACCAGGGCGCCCATGTCGGCATTGGTCAGCGTGTAGTCCTTGATGATCTTGGCAGCGCCCGGCCATTTGTCTTCCAGACCAGCCCAGCTCACCTTCCAGATCGGACCTGTCGGTTTGCCGCAATCGTAGGCAGCGTTCGGGTTGATGCCGACGGACGGGTCCTGATAGCACTCTGCAGAATAGGGTGGAAACTTGACAAAGCTGCCTTCAAATTTGGCCGGTGCCCAATGCGGCTCATAGAGCCACAACACGATTGGCGCCTTGCGCTGATAGGCGGATTCGAGTTCGGCAAACAAAGCAGCGTCGGTACCCGCATGAACGACCTCGAAGTCCATCTCTAGCGCCTTGACGCGTTCATCGTCAAACCCACCCCAGGTAACCGGTCCGCCAAGATAGCGCCCCAATGGCGCTGTTTCGGCAGTCGCAAACTCGCTGGCGCAATCATTCAGCGCTTTCCAGTCAGGCAGGCCGGGGCAGACTTCTTCCATATAGGCCGGATACCACCATTCCTCGATGGCCTGCATGCCTCCCTCACCCATATTGACCACTTTGCCTGTCGCCAAAGCGGCGTCCATGGCTTCGCGGCCTGTGGTTTCCCAGATTTCGGTGGCAACATGCAAATCACCGGTTTCCAGACCGGCGAACTGGGCGATGTAATCGGCCTGAACATATTCAACATTGTATCCGGCTTTTTGCAAAAGCTTGCCGAGGATCGTGGAATTCACGATCTGCCCGGTCCAGTCATGCGTGGTGATCTTGATCGGGTCCTGTGATTCCGGAGCGGCCAGCGATGAAGTGGAAATAAGCGCGGCGAGCAGCCCCGCAACAAGTGTCGTTGAATGTTTCATGATGTGTTCCCGTTCGTTGTATCCAATGCGTTGTGCAAATTACTCGATTATCCTTCTCCAAAAACCCACATAAAGCAACATTGCATGATGCTAAAAGAAGTATATTTTCAAACATCGCGGCGAATTCCGTTTTGAAACAACAAATTTTGATGTTAGTTGAGGGAGGCAAAAAGGGAGCCGGTATTGACTGTGGACACCTATCCGAACCATCGACAGCAGGAGATCGTCACTGCGCTGCGCAGGGCCGGTGGCTCGCTGCGGGTGCAGGCCCTTGCGCGGGAGCTGGATGTCACCGAGGAAACGGTCCGCCGCAACCTGAAAAAGCTGGCGCGCAACGGGATTGTTGAAAAGGTGCACGGCGGCGCACGCCTGTCGGAGCTTGAAGATGAGGGAGACTTTCGCCAGCGCCTTGCCGTCAACCCGGCTGCCAAGCAGGTGATTGCCAAACAGGTTGCCGCGCTGATCGACAACGGCAGCTCCCTGTTTCTCGATGTCGGCAGCACAACATCCTATATAGCCGATGCCCTGCGAGGCCACGAGAATCTGTTGGTGGTCACCAATTCCGTGTCGGTCGCCTACAAGCTTTCCATGCGCAACAACAACCGCGTCTTCATGGCGGGCGGCGAGCTGCGCGCCCATGATGGCGGTGCCTTCAATACCCATGCGATGGAATTTGCCAACAACTTCAAAACCGATTTTGCCATCCTCTCCGCTGTCGGGATCAATGACGCAGACGGTTTTGTGCTGCTGGACCTGGATGAAGCAGAATTCTCGCGGGCCATCATCAACAACGCCAGAACATGTATCATTGCCGCTGACAGCAGCAAGTTCCAGCGAAAGGCGCCGATCACCATCTGTGATCCCTCGGAAATCCAGATATTGGTCACCGATTGCGCCCCGCCTCCCAGCCTAGCAAAAGCGGTCGCAAAATGGGGCGTCAAGACAGTTGTGGCGAACTGACATGACGGATGATCTGCAGGAAATGGCCAGCAAGGCTTCACGGATTGTGCAGGATGCCAGCGCCGTCGCCATGCGCTATTTTCGCAATGACCGCCTGGATATCGATGCCAAAGCCGACGATAGCCCGGTGACGATTGCAGACCGGGAGACGGAACTCTTCATACGAAAAGCGCTGGAGAAGGCTTTCCCCGGGCACGCCATTATCGGTGAGGAATTCGGCACGGAAGGTGATCTTTCCAAAAAGAGCTGGATTATCGATCCGATCGACGGAACCCGGTTTTTCATTTCCGGCTACCCGGCCTTTGGAATGTTGCTGGCGCATCTGGATGCGGGCAAGCCATTGATCGGGCTGGTGCAGATGCCGGCCCTTTCCGAGACCTATCTCGGCTATCACGGCGGACCTGCGACGATGAACGGACAGCCCATTCGCACCTCCGCGGTCAGGCGATTGGAAGAGGCAAAGATCTTCATCAACGAAGCGGAAAAGACCTTTTCGGACAATCCAGATCGCTTTGCCCGGCTTTGCACCGCCGGTCATACCCGCCGCATGTCCTATGATTGCTACCCCCATGCGATGGTCGCAGCCGGTCGTATTGACGCCGTGACGGATTTGGGGCTGGAACCCTACGATTACCTGCCTCTGGTTGCTCTGGTGGAGGCGGCAGGCGGCTTGATGACCGATTGGTCCGGAGCCGCTTTGAGTTTGAATTCTGATGGGCGCGTACTGACGGCAGCCACCCCGCAATTGCACCAGCAGATGCTGCAGTTACTGAAGGGCTAACCTGCCCGCACAGCATCAAGATGAGCGGCAAATGACGGATCGTTCATCAGCGCTTTGCACCGGTCAAATCGTCCGGTGGCATAGGCCCAGAAGTCCTCTGCCGGATTATCGTCCGCGTGCTGGATCAAGCCCCAGAGCGTCCAGAGCAGATCGCACATGGCCTTGTAAATGACCATGCGTCCATGCTGTTCAGGCGTTGGTGAAGCATCAAAATAGGCCTGCATCAGTTCCATCTCCTGCGCCGCATTCAGACCGGCCTCAACGGACAGATCGCCGACATCCCAAAGTGGATCGTTCATGCCGGAATATTCCCAGTCGACAATCCACATCCGCGCGCCGTCATCCAGAAAATTTTCGCAAAGCGGATCGCAATGGCATGGCGCCAAAGGTGTTGGCCGCGATGCCAACAGGTCCTTGATGGGCGCAGCCGCCTTGACGATGTCATGATAGCCTTCCGGCAAATCCACATCCTTTGTCGACAGCAGCTTGAGATATTCATCGATCATCGAAAAGAGCTCAAAGCGAAACGCGAATTCCTGGCCTGATCCATGCAGCCTGGCAAGCGCAGCGCCGGCGCGGGCCGGTGCGCCAATGCGCGTCGCAAAAAGGTCCGGCGTCATTGTTTCGATATTCTCGATCGCCTCGCTGATCATCAACCCGGTATCCGGGTTCACGTAGAGCACCTTTGCCGATACACCGGCCGCATAGGCCGCCTGTGCATTGTTGGCTTCCACGGCCCGGTCGATATATTCCTGTGTTCCCTCACCTGGAATACGCACAATGATTTTTTGCTTTCCTGCCTCAACAAGAAAAACCAGATTGGTCATCCCTCCCAGACGGGTCAGTCGGCATTCATCCTCACCTATGGTCTCGAAGCCGGGAGCATGACGAAGCGCTCTGGTCACTTCTGAAAGATACTCACTCATGGCATGCCCCTCTTGCTAGTTTTTAAGCCGCAGGTTGTCCGCATCATAAAGCGGCCCATCCACACGCCTGATATTGAAGTGGTCCCCGAACAGCTCGACTTCAAAGTCAGTCTCATCCCATTGCGTTGCGGGCAGGTATCCCATCATGATCATTTTTCCGACGCTGTGACCATACCCCTGGGATGTCACCAGCGACACCGTCTGGCCATTCTTCAGGATCGTTTCGCCGCCGAATAGCGACAGTTTCTCGTCGCAAACGAAGGTGCACAATCTGCGTGCAGGCCCCTCTTCCTTCTGGCGCAAAAGCGCCTCTCTGCCGATGAAGTCGCCGCCGGATTTCAAGTGAACCCGAAAACCAAGCCCTGCCTCAATGGGTGTATAATCGGGTGAAATGTCGCCTGACCAATAGACGTAGCCCTTTTCCATGCGCAGGCTGTCGATGGCGCGATAGCCGACATTGCAAATCCCATGGGCCTTTCCCGCATGCCAAAGAGCCTCATAGACATGGGCGGCAAATTCCGTTGGAACATGCAGTTCCCATCCCAGTTCCCCGACGAAACCGATCCTGGCAGCGCGCACCGGCGCCGCGCCGATGATGATGTCGCGCGCCGTGCCAAAGGGGAATGCTGCGTTGGAGACATCGCTTTCACTGACCGCCTGCAAGACCTCCCGGGCCTTTGGGCCGCAAATATTCACCACGGCGCGCGCCGAGGTGACTTCGATCAAATGCACCGAACCGTCCGATGGCATGTGTCGCCGGATCCAGTCGCTGTCATGGGCGCCGAAGCCTGAGCCGGTGACGATATAGAAATGGTCCTCGGCCAGTCGCGTGATGGTCACATCCGCCTCGATCCCGCCTTTCGGATTGCAAAGCTGGGCATAGAGGACCGTGCCGACGGGTTTGTCCATATTGCATGCGGCAAGACGTTGAAGCGTCGAAAGTGCCTCCGCACCGAACATTTCAAACTTTGCAAAGCTGGTTTGATCGATCAGGGCAACGCCGTTGCGCACGGCCTGGTGTTCGACTGCTGCATATTGGTGCCAGCACGGATTGAGAAAATCGAGTTGATCGACCGGCTCCACGCCCTCGGGCGCAAACCACAGCGGACGTTCCCAGCCGTTTTTGGAACCGTAGACAGCACCCTGTCGCTTCAGCGTCTCATAGAGAGGAGAACGCCGCAAACCGCGCGCCGTTTCATGCTCCTGTCCCGGATACCGCATCTTGTAGTGATGCGCATAATGTTCGACTGCACGCGGATACATGAACGCCCTGGTGCCATGGTGAGGGCCGAAACGGCGAATATCCAAAGGCCACAAATCAAGTGATGGCTGTCCTTCGACAACCCATTGCGCAATCATTTCGCCTGCCCCGCCACCGGCGGCAATGCCATAGAGGAACCCCGTGGCCATCATCAGATTGTCAATGCCCGGCACCCAGCCCATGACAAAATCACCATCGGCGGAATAGGGAATCGGCCCATTGATGACGGTTCGAATACCGACTTCGTTCAAGATCGGCGTGACCTGCGCCGCCAGTTCGGCCAGCGGGCCAAAGCGGTCCAGATTGTCGGGCAGCAACTGGCGGGTGAAGTCTCCGGGAATTCCCTTGTCGCCAAAGGGCAGCGTTCCCTCTTCATAACCGCCAATGACCAACCGACCGCCGGCGTCCGGTTTATAATAGACCAGCCGTTCCGGATCGCGCAGTTGCGGCAGCGATTTCACCAATTCGATATCCGGCAGGGGTTCGGTCACGATATATTGGTGCTCGACCGCACAGGCCGGAATATGGAGGTTCAGCTTTGCACCCAGTTCACGGCTCCACATGCCGGCTGCCATGATGATGTTTTCAGCTTCATAGGAGCCTTCCGACGTGATCACCTGTGTGATTCGCCCATTGGTGAGCTCAAAATCCAGAACTTTGACACCTTGGCGAATGTCAGCCCCGTATTTTCTGGCGCCGCTGGCAATGGCCTGGCACAGGCCGGCTGGATCAACATGCCCGTCAGAGGGAATGAAGGCCGCGCCATGCAGCGCGCTTTCGTCGATATAGGGAAACAGTGCTTTTGCTTCCGCGGCAGAGATCATGTGCATCTCAAGATCAAAGCTGCGGGCCATTGTGGTCAGGCGTTTTGCTTCGAGCAACCGCTCCCGGGTGGCGGCCAAACGCAGGCTTCCAACCTTTTTCCAGTCAAACGCCATCCCGGTCTCGGCTTCCAGTTGGTCATACATGTCAACAGACCGCTTGAGCATGCGGGTCGTGTTGCGTGAACCGCGCAACTGCCCCACCAGCCCGGCGGCATGCCAGGTGGCGCCATCTGTCAGCATGGCCTTTTCCAGCAGTACGACATCCTTTTCACCATTTTTGGCAAGATGGTAGGCCGTCGAACAGCCGATGATGCCCCCACCAATGATGAGATGTTTTGCAGAATGCTGGACCATGTCGGAAAACCTTGCCTGATGCGACCACGCACATGATTGCAAATAAACAACAAAAATCAACTCTATTTGTGGGATTTTATATCAATTATTGGGATCAATGTCCGTTTCTATCGCAATAGCCGTTGAAAGGCTCTTGGCGAAACCAGATGTGCTCAAGCGTCTGACCCGACACAGATGCTCTACCCCGGCGCATTGCAAAGATTGCATCTGCACCTGAAGATGTATTGGGTAAAAATTCGCCTTTCTCGATTTCAGCAGTGGCGGGCCAGCAGAACAACTTTCAATTGAGAATCAGAATGAACACAGAATCCTGTCGCTAAACTGCATTGGTCTGCTTTTAAGTCCGATCTTTGCTGCGTGTTGCGCTGCAGGGAGTTTTAATAGATGGTCCCGAGGTTCGAAAACCCTGGCATTGGACCCATTATGCAACAACGTGGAAATCTGTTCGATCCTCTTACGCTGCCTTGCGGTCTGACCCTGAAAAACCGGATCGCGAAATCGGCAATGTCGGATTCCCTGGGGGACGGCACCGGCCACCCGACAACCGAACAGAACAGGTTGTATCAACGTTGGGCCAATGGCGGTTTGGCCGTGTCCATCATCGGCGAGGTACAGGGCACCGCTTGCTACGCCGAGAAGCCCGGCAATCTGGTACTCAACGAAATGTCCGACCTTGACCGATTTCGAGAGCTCGCACAAAAGGGCGGCGAGAACGGCACCCAGCTCTGGCTTCAACTTGGTCACGCAGGGGCGCTTGCCTACACGCCGACCAGCGCCCCTAAAGGCCCAAGCGCACTAGATTTGCCAGGATTACGCTGCGCGGAATTGACCTTGGACGAGATCCAGCAACTCCCGTCGGAATTTGCCAGAACAGCCCGGCTGGCTCAGCAAGCCGGGTTCGGTGGTGTGCAAATTCATGCGGCACATGGTTTCTTGCTCAGCCAGTTTCTGTCGCCCCTCTTCAACAAGCGCAGTGACGATTACGGCGGACCAATCGCCAACCGTATGCGGCTTCTGCAAGAAACCATAGAAGCAACCCGTATTGCGGTCGGGCCGGATTTCCCCGTAGCGGTGAAACTCAACTCCTCCGATCAACTCGAGGACGGGTTCAATGAGGAAGACGCGCTTAAGGTGGTGGCAGCGCTGGACAGTTCTTCTGTCGACCTGATTGATATCAGCGGCGGGACTTACTTCCCGGGAGCAAAATCCGCTTCCGATGGAACGGGGCGCGGACCCTATTTTCTCGAATTCGCAAAGCGGGCCCGAACGGTGACAACCAGGCCGCTGATGCTGACTGGCGGCTTCAAGACACGCACGCAGGCTTTGGACGCGATATCCAGCGGTGCTGTTGATATCATTGGTCTGGCCCGCGCGCTCGTGCTTGAACCTTCGTTGCCCAACCTCTGGAAAGTGGATCAGAAACCGGAGCCGGTCTTTCCCAGATTTCCCGATGCCCCGGACGGCGGAATAACCGCATGGTATACGATGCGGCTGACCGAGATTGGAGAAGACAGGGAGAATTCAGTTGTCGGTGACCTCGCGCATGCGATCCGGGATTACGACGCGCGCGACAAAGCCCGAACGGACGTTTGGGTGCGCCACTTCGCCAATGATCTCGCTGGATAGGCCTGTACACTGTCGGCAACCCTGTCCGTTTTGTCCGGAGCAGAGATCATCGCAAGCAGCGTGTCATTGAGCGCATGAACAAATTCAAGGCGGATTGTCTTTAAAGCAGGTCGACCGGTGTTTTCCCGGCAAAGAAGGCATCAAGATTGTCGAGGGCTCGAAATCCCATAGCATCGCGGGTTTTGACCGTTGCGCTGCCAATGTGAGGGAGCATGAACAGGTTCTCGAATTCAGCAAATGCCGGATTGCCGCCCGGCTCGACGGCGAAACAGTCGAGGCCAGCCGCGGCGATCTTGCCGCTTTGCAGTGCAGCGATCATATCAGCCTCGACTATGAGCGCACCGCGCGCCGTGTTCACGACAATTGCGCCATCCGGCAGGCAGTTGAATGCATTTGCATTCATCAGGCCGGTGGTCTCTTTCGTTGCCGGGCAATGGAGCGACAGAAAGTCGGCCACACCCAGAAGACCTTCGATCGTGGCATGATAGACGGCGCCCTGTTCCAGTTCCGCAGGTAATTTGCGGCGATTGAAATAGTGGATTTCCATATCAAATCCGCGCGCTTTGCGGGCCATGGCCTGGCCGACACGGCCCATGCCGATAATACCGAGCCGTGCGCCGGTCACCTGTTTGCCAACCATGAATGAGGGGCTCCAGAAATCCCATTTCCCGGATCGCACCAGATGATCCCCTTCCACTGCACGCCGTGCGGCGCCAAGCAACAGCAACATCGCGATCTCGGCCGTCGCATCGGACAAGACATCCGGTGTATTTGTCACCGTAATGCCCCTTGCTTTGAGGGCGGGCAAATCACAATGATCTACACCAACAGAATGGTTCGCTATGATTTTCAGGCGGGGGTTCAACTGGGCTGCAACATCCGCGCTGAAAAATTCTGAATGGCATGGAATGATCCCATCCACCCGAGCACTCATGGCCACAATATCATCAGCAGAACTGAGCGTATCCGCCTCGTTGACGATAATGTCGTAGTCCCGCCCTGCCCGTTGCAATGTCGCATCTGACAGTTTGCGGGATATCCATATTTTGGGTCTTTGAGACATCATCTACTTCGTCCGCACGCACTCTTCCCAAAAATTGTAGATTGCCATTGCAAGGACCGTGATCGTAATAACCCAGAATGGTAGTCCACCCCAAAACCCGGCAAAGCCTGTAGAAATACTATGGGCCAGTCCAATGACAAAGGTCGACATCAGCGCTGTGCCAATCAAGCCCACGATCATTTTGACATTTCTGGACAACATTTGGTATCTCCCGTTTTTCAGGCATTCGACGCCTGTAATTCCTTCAAAACCCAACCCGCAGTCCGCAACAAACGGTCGTCTTTTTCCTCCGCACCGATCAGTTGAACTCCGACAGGAAGGCCAGTTTCTCCGACCAGAAGCGGCATCGTCAAAGACGGCAAACCCGCTGTTGTCCAGACTGTGCAGAATATCGGATCACCCGTTCCTCCACCAAAAACCGGAGCCTCTCCGCTGGCGCTCGGGGCAATGACCGCATCATAATCCAGAAACAGGTTACGGAAAAAGGCTCTGGCCGATTTCATGATACCTATGGCGTCTTCATATTCTGCCGTACTGATTTGTATCGCCCGCTTGATCACCGGCTGCAACGTTGCGCTGATCTCATTCCAGTGCCCATCAAAAACCTCGGCCAGGTGATGGCAGATCTCGTACTCGTGAATAATGCGTTGCACGTCCACGATGCCAACCAGCCCGGGAGCAACATCCAGAGTCTCGACCCGTGCGCCCAACGCCTCCCTGACAGCCAGCAATCCCTCGCGGGCATCGTCCTGCAGGCGATCGTTGAATGGAAAATTGAACCAGGCAAGATCAGGCTCTACGGGCACATCGGCCCTGGTACCGGCCAGCATGGCAGGGCGGGGCCGCGGAAAAGACAGGTCGTCACGCTGGTCATAGGAACCGATTGCGTCCGCCAGCAATGCGACATCTTCAATAGTCCGGCCGAAACAGCCCACCTGATCCAGCGATTTCGAGGTTTGGAGAAGTCCGCTTCGGGAAATCACCCCGCGGGTTGGTTTGAAGCCGTATATGCCGCAAAAGGATGCCGGCCGGATAACGGAACCATTGGTTTGGGTGCCGATCGCCAGCGGCACGTTGAAGGCCGCGACAGCGGCTGCCGATCCACTCGACGAACCACCCGGTGTATGGGCCGGATTATGTGGATTGCGCGTTTCATTCGCATGCACAAATGCCAATTCTGTCGTGACGGTCTTGCCTAAAATCACGGCACCCGCCTCAAGCAGGCGTTCGACAATGGTGGCGTCCGCTTCGGGCTGTCTGCCGGCAAATATCGGTGTACCGTATTGCGTCGGCATGTTTTTGGTGTCGATGATGTCCTTGAGCCCGACCGGAACACCATGCAGGGGTCCGACAGCATGGCCTGCCTTTCGTATGGCATCCATTTCTGCCGCACGGGCCATTGCGCCTTCTGCATCAACAAAGGCCCAGGCATGAAGCGTGGCCTCGGTCTCATCAATCCGGGCAAGGCAGGACTTGACCAGGTCGACGGAACTCAGTCGGCCTTCGCGAATATTGCGGGCAGCCTCAACGGCTGAAAGGGCGTTTGGCGCATCCATCAGGGAACGTATACGCCAAACAGGTAGTCAGGGAGCCAAAGCGCGATGCCGGGGAACTGATACATCAGAACCATCGACAGGATAACGATCCCCAGATAGGGCATGATACCCTTGAATATCTCGACAAGCTCGATCTGTTTTTTCAGCACTCCCTTGAGATAATAGGCAGACATCGCCATCGGCGGTGTGAGGAATGACGTCTGCAGATTGAGTGCGACCAGCATGGCAAAGAAATAGGGATTCACGCCAAATGTATCGAGCATGGGCAGGAAAATAGGTACGAAAATAATCAGAATCTCTGACCATTCCAAAGGCCAGCCAAGGATGAATATGATCAACTGCGCCAGAACCAGGAACTGCCAGGGAGCAAGATCCATTCCGACAACCCATTGGCTTATCAGGTCGTGCCCGCCCAGATAGGAAAAGACTGAGGCAAAGGTCCATGATCCGACAAACAGCCAACAGACCATCGCCGTGGCTTTGGCGGTCAGAAAGACACTTTCTTTCACTTTTTGCCACGTCAGCGAGCGATAGAGCGCCGCCAGAACAAGGCCACCGAGTGCCCCCATGGCAGCGGCTTCGGCAGGCGTTGCCAGACCACCCAGAATCGACCCAAGGACCAACATGATCAAAACCGTCAGCGGCACAAAGGATACCAGAAGATCAAGATAGATTTTCTTTCGCGGCGGCACATCGTCGAGATTGGGTTTGGGTGCCAGTGAAGGCGTAATCCATACACGGACAATGACATAGACAATGTAGAGGCCTGCCAGCATGAGGCCCGGAAAAACCGCCGCTGCGTAAAGCCGCAATGGTGACAATTCGGCAATGGCCGCATAGACGATCAACATGATCGACGGCGGGATCAGGATGCCCAGCGTACCACCGGCACAAATCACACCTGAGGCAAAACTGCGATTGTAGTTCGCATTGGCCATCGCCGGATAGGCCAGAAGCCCCATCAAGGTGACAACCGCACCGACGATACCCGACGCCGTGGAAAAGACTGCGCACGTCAGCAAAGCTGCAATGGCAAGTGATCCGGGCAGATTTCGTGCGGCCATGTAGAGCGAATGGAATAGTCGGTCCACGATGCTGGCCCGTTCCACGACATATCCCATGAACAGAAACAGCGGGATGGCGACCAATGTGTCATTTTCCATCACTGAATAGGTATTCTGATTGAGCAGGTAGAAGATGTTGTTGCTGAAAATATCGGAGAAGGACTCAAGGCCACCCTGATAATAAGCAAAATAGCCAAAACCAACGCCCATCGCGATCAGTGTAAAGGCGATCGGAAATCCAAGCAGCACCAGCACGATAAACAGGCACAACATGAATATGGCGACTTCAGGATTCGTCATCTTCGTTTCTTTCTTGAGACAGCTGCGTCAGATCAACCGTTGGTTTCATTCATGTGCATGAGCATGTCTTCAGTTTCTCGCACATCGTCCAGACGTTCCATCCAGACACCAGTCCGCAGGGCAATCCAGCAACGCATGAGTTCCGCAATCCCCTGAAGGATCAGCAGGAAACCAGCCAGAGGAATCAGCGTCTTGAAAAAATAAATCTGAATGCGCGCCGGGCTGTTCCAGCTCACTTCGGCGTAACGCCAGCTGTCGGAAGCAATTTCCCAGCCGTACCAGAACAGGGCCAGCATGCCGGGGAAAAAGAAAAGCAGGTAGAGCGTGAAGTCTATTCCCGCCTGCCACCTGACCGGAAACAGGCGGTAGAGCACGTCGCCACGTACATGACTGTCCTGTGCCAGCGCGTAGGGCCCGGACATCAAAAACAAAGCGCCATACATCTGGACCATCATGTCGAAGGCCCAGACCGTCGGAGCGTTCAGGACGTAGCGCACGAACACTTCGTATGAGACGGAAAAAGTCAAAATGAGAATACACCAGCCGAACGCACGGCCCACCCATGTGCTCAAACCCTCGATTGCATAAATCGTTTTCGTCACGTCCACCCGCTCCCAACGCGATCTTGGAAACCGGGGCCCGAAAAATCGGCCCCCGGCAGGAATTCACATTTTCTGAAATGATTATCCAAAGTGATGTTTGTAGGCCAGCTTGTAGTCCGGCTGATTGAGGTTCAGATAGTTCATCACGTTTTTCGCGTAAACTTTCTGAGACTCCACCACTTTTGCGAAGAATGGATCTTCAGCCGAGATGCGGTCGACGACGACATCCCAGGCTTTCAACTGCTCCGCCATTACACTGTCAGGCGTGCGGTAGACATTGACGCCCTGCTCGTCACGGAGCGTATTGAGATCATCGGCATAGCGCTTCGTGTTGTTCCAGTAGAAGTTTGAGTTTTCCGCTTCGGAAGCGTAGCGCAGGATCGCCTGAAGTTCTGCTGGCAGTGCTTCATACTTCTTCTTGTTGAAGGTCACTTCGAAGAATTCCTGCGACTGGTGGAATGAGGCCAAGTGGTAATGCTTGGAAACATCCTGCATACCAAAGTCCCTGTCCGAGGTCGGATTGTTGAACTCGGCAGCGTCAATCAGGCCCGATTTCATCGCCGGCTGAATTTCGCCACCGGGAAGCTGAACGACTGACATACCCATTTCCAGAAGAACATCGGCTGCCAGGCCAACGGTCCGGTACTTGAGGCCTTTCATCTGGGACGCGTCGGTGATCTGTTCCTTGAACCAGCCCAAAGGCTGGGCAGGCATCGGCGAGTTGAAGAATGAAACAACATTGAGGCCGAGCGTGCCCATCAGTTCGTCAAACAATTCCTGACCGCCACCGTAATTGACCCAGCCAAGCACCTCCTGTGATGACCAGCCATAGCAGGGGCCGGTACCGAAAAGCGATGCTGACTTCGATTTGGAATACCAGTATGCCGGCACATAATGCGCCGCGTCGAGCACACCGCGATGAACCGCATCCTGCATCTGGCTGGTTTTCACAACCGAATCCACCGGCAGCAGGTCGATTCTCAGGGCGTCACCTGACATCGCGTGCACACGGTCAACATAGGATTGCGCATTTTCAAGGAAGATACCACCGCCCCAGGCGGCCTGCATCTTGAGCACAGTGCCCTGAGCACGTGCAATTGAAGGAGCAGCAAGAGTTGCGGTTGCAGCAAGAGCCGTTCCGTGCAGGAATTTCCTGCGGTTTACTGAATTCGTCATATTTCCTCCCATAGATCCGCGCAGAAAACTGCACTTTTCGGTTCGTCCTGCAGACAGCAGGCACCAAAATCCCGCCAGTGTCCGGCGGCGCTCGTTCCTGGATTTCCCTCCCATATCTTATATTATCGGTAGTTTTTCTCCTCCGATGAACATACTGGTCACTCATTGCCTGCATGTCCACAACCATTGTGCGTGATGGTTGCGGCATTATACCAAAGTCTATATTACCCTAGTACCACAGCCCGCCGCCCCTATCCCAGGATGCCTCGCTCTCACAAAAAGCAGATACTGCAAGATATTCGACCCCAGGTGGTTGCCCGCGACTGGTAATTTGTTAAGACTGTTGTGATCAAGATATGAAGCTTTCTCTGTCTGAAACCTGAAGCCCATGAACTACGCCGAACTGACAGAACGACTGACCCGGATTGCCCTGTCCGCCGGCGATGCCATTATGAAAATTTACAGTGAGATACCGGCAGCCAAAATCAAGTCGGATGGCTCACCCGTCACCGAGGCGGACGAAGCTGCAGAAGAAATCATTCTGACATCCCTGCGCGAACTTGCGCCCGATATTGCCATCGTTTCCGAAGAGCATGAAGACAGTCACTGCATGAAGGTGCCGGACCGTTTTTTTCTGGTTGATCCATTGGATGGCACCAAGGAATTCATCAAGCACGATGGCAGCGGCTCATTCACCGTCAATATTGCACTGATTGAAAAGGGCGTTCCCGTTCTGGGTGTTGTTTATGCGCCGGCGCTTGGCCGCCTGTTTACCGGCACGGTCGGCGAAGGCGCGCGGGAAACCGCAAACGGCGTAAGCCGCGCCATTTCCATTCGAAAGATACCTGAGACAGGCCCTACCGCCGTGGCAAGCTGTTCCCATAGGGACGAGCAGACAGACAAATGGCTGGAGGAACACCGTATCGCCAACACGGTCTCCATCGGTTCATCGCTGAAGTTCTGTCTGGTGGCTTGCGGCGAAGCTGATATTTATCCACGCTTCGGCCCGACGATGGAATGGGATACGGCAGCGGGTGATGCGGTTCTGCGCGCCGCCGGCGGCCATATTGCCACACCGGAGAATGGACCATTCCTTTACGGCAAACCGGATTTCCGCAATGGACCCTTTGTCGCCAAAGGCCAAATGCCGGTGCCTGAATAACACGCGATCGAATAACACCTGATTCAATAACACCGGCATCCATATTTCTATCTGATCAGCCGACCTTTTCAGCAACGCTCTTTACAGCATCCCTTGTCGCCCCGATGACGATGTCGGCCTCTTCGCGTGTGAGACAAAGCGGTGGTGCAAAACCCAGAATATCACCCTGTGGCATGGCCCGTGCGATGACCTTGCTGCGCTCAAGCATTGCGCCGACAATCTGTGGTCCAACCTTCAATGAAGGGTCAAAGGCAGTGCCTGTGTCCTTGTCCTGAACAAATTCAACCGCCGCCAGCATCCCTTCACCGCGCACTTCGCCAACGATGGAAATATCGCAGAGCGCATCATTCAGACCCTTGCGCAGATAGGCGCCGGTTGCACCCGCATTACTGACCAGATCAAGCGAATCCACCAGCTTGAGATTGGCGACACCAGCAGCAGCGCCAATGGGGTGGGCAGAGTAGGTCCAGCCATGGCCGATCGGTCCGAACTCATCGGTGCCATCTTCCAGCACTTTCCAGACGCGGTCTGAAATGATCGAACCGGACAGCGGCGCATAGGCGGAGGTCAGTCCCTTGGCGATGGTGATAAAGTCGGCTTCCATACCATAATGATCGCTGCCGAACATGCTGCCGAGGCGTCCAAAACCGGTCACAACCTCATCAGCGATGAGCAATATGTCGTGTTTTTTCAGGACCGGCTGTATCGCAGCCCAATAGCCTTCGGGAGGAGGAATGATCCCGCCCGTACCCAATATCGGCTCACCGATGAAAGCGGCAATGGTATCGGCGCCTTCGCGTTCGATCAGGGCTTCGAGTTCTGAAACACAATGGGCGACAAATTGCGCTTCGCTCATGTTCCGGTCTGACCGGCGGAAATAATAGGGCGCTTCGGTATGAATGATGCGGTCCAGGGGCAGATCGAATTTCTTGTGAAACAGCTCCAGTCCGGTCAGCGAACCGGTGACCAGACCCGAACCGTGATAACCGCGCCAACGGGAAATGATCTTCTTTTTCTCAGGGCGCCCCAGAACATTGTTGTAGTACCAAACAAGCTTGACGTTCGTCTCGTTGGCATCCGATCCGCCCAGGCCGAAATAGACCTTCGACATATTGTCCGGAGCACGATCAAGAACCATCTTTGACAGGGTGATCGAAGCCTCGGTACCGTGCCCGACATAGGCGTGGTAATAGGCAAGTTCGCGGGCCTGCTCGGCAATGGCATCAGAAATTTCGGTGCGGCCATAGCCGACATTGACGCAGTAAAGACCAGCAAATGCATCCAGAAATGACTTGCCATCACGGTCTTCAATATAGACGCCTTTGCCGCCGGTGATAATGCGGCTGGCTGTTTCTCCACGCGCGTGTTGCGCCAGATGTGTCGAGGGGTGAAAAAAATTTTCACGGTCCCATTCGGCCAATTTGTCATTTGTCAGCATGTTCATTCCTCACTTTGCGTCACGCGAAATCGCGACAGACATATTTGATATCGGTAAAGGCTTCCAGCCCCTGACGCGCGCCTTCACGGCCAAGACCTGATTGTTTCATGCCACCGAAGGGAATCGGCGCTCCGGTCACCCGGGTGCGATTGACGGCAACCATACCGAATTGAAGCGCCCTTGTGGCCATATAAATGCGTTTCGGGTCCCGTGTGTGCAAATAGGCGACCAACCCATATTCGGTGTCATTTGCGCGCGCTATGATGTCATCATCAGGCCCGAAACGGACAAGTGGCGCCACTGGCCCGAAGGTTTCTTCCCGCAACATTAGTGCATCTGGTGGCACATCCCCAAGCACGGTTGGCTGATAGAAAAGCGGCCCCGCGGCATGCCTTCGGCCACCACACAGGACTTTGGCGCCCTTGGCCACAGCATCGGCGACCTGTTTTTCCTGCTTGACGATGGCATCTTCGTTCATCAGCGGTCCGATCTGGGGATCATCCACCCCCCTGCCGACAGTCAAGGTACCCGTGGCCGCCACAAATTTTTCGGCAAATTCATCGTATATACCGTCTTCCACATAGAGGCGGTTGGCCGCCAGGCAATCCTGGCCGGAGGTCGCGAATTTGGCGGCTATGGCGCATGCGACGGCATGATCGACATTGGCATCCGCAAAAACGATGAATGGCGCATGACCGCCCAATTCCATGACAAGACATTTGATCGTCGGGGCGCACTGAGAATAGAGCAATCGTCCGATTTCGGTGGAACCTGTAAACGACAGGACACGCACGCGCGGGTCCTCGGTCCAGGGTCGGACGATTTCTGCCGGTGCTCCGGTGATCACATTGAACACCCCCGGCGGAAAACCGGCTCGCTCGGCAAGTTCAGCCAGAGCGGTGGCGGAAAAGGGCGTCTCCTTTGAAGGATGCACAACACATGTACAGCCCGCGGCAAGGGCCGCCGCAGCCTTGCGGGTAATCATTGCACAAGGAAAATTCCACGGTGTAATCAGCGCTGCAACCCCGCAGGGCTCGCGCCAGACTTCAACTTCACCGCCGGCAAGATGCGAGGTCACCCCTTCAATATTCGGTCGTTTGGCCTCCTCGGCATAGAACTCGATGAAATCAGCGGCATAATCAATCTCGCCGCGCGCTTCCGACAACGGTTTGCCTTGCTCGAGGGTCATGATCAACGCCAGATCTTCACGATTCTGCTTCAGCAGTTCAAACCAGCGTCGCAGGATGGCGGATCGTTCCTGCGGCAGGCGTGTTGACCAACCAGCAAAGGCGGCCTGTGCCGCGTCTACCGCTTCGACACTTTCCGTCATGCTCATACGCGGAACCGAGCCCAGAACGCGCTGGTCGGATGGATCATTCACCATCAGCGTTTCACCACTGGTGGCAGCCCTCCAGCGTGCGTCAATATAGCTGAATTCCCTGAACAGCCGGGGGTCTTGCAACCGAGCCAGCGCCGTTGAACGAAAATCCTTTTGTGACGTGTCGACCATGAACGCACTTTCCTGTCAATGCGTCCATTATTCTCTGTTTTTCGAAGATGGTGCTTCCGAAGAACCTACGCAAAAAAGACGGTGTGTCTCTGTGGCCTGCTGGCTTCAGACGAATCCACTTTTCACAGAGTTTTAGCCATTGGTCAGCACATCCACCGGCAGGGCTGTCTCGCATTTGACCGACTTGGTCACGACATAGGTGAAATAACGCCGAAGCCCGATTTGCGCCTCAAGCATCCGGTCGACCAGTCGCTGATAGCTATCCACATCGCGGACGATGATTTTCAACAGATAGTCGATTCCCCCACCCACAGCCCAGCATTCCAGTATCTCGGGGCGATCGATGATTGCCTGCTCAAAACGACTGAAATCCTCGGCTCTGTGACTGTCGAGTTCCGCCTCCATGAAGACAATGGTCACCGGTGAAAAGGCCTTGACGCAAAGGCGCGCCTCATAACGCTCGATAAGACCTTCGTCTTCCAACCGTTTGAGCCGTTCCCAGCAGGGCGTGGGAGACAGGTTCACCCGTTCTGCCAGGGCCGCCTTGGTGATGCGTCCCTCCACCTGCAATATCTTGAGGATCTCAAGATCGCGATCATCCAGTCGCAGGCCGGTTGCACGCATAGTCTCTCCGGATCATTGTGCCTGGTAGCGGGCAAGTTTGCGCATGAAACCCAGACATTTTTTAATTTCAGCAATCTCGATGTATTCGTCCGGTTTGTGCGCCTGGTCAATGCTGCCCGGTCCAAAAACCACCGTAGAAAGCCCCGCCCGCGCAAAATACCCGGCATCCGTGCCAAATGGTACAACCTGGCTCGAATTCAGACCTGTCAGTTCTCGGATCAGGCGCATGGCGTCCGATTGTTCGTCAGCGTGAAAGGCCGGCACATTCGCCTCAATGATGGTTCTGATTGCCGCCTCGGGTGCAAACCGGCGCATTTCGTTCAACAAAACGGCGTCGGCATAAGTTGTCAGCTCTTTCAGGATGGCATGGGCGTCATCGCCCGGCAAAGGTCGCACCTCCCAGTCGAATGCACAGGATCCGGCGGTAATGTTGCGCGCAGCCCCGCCATTGATCATGCCGATATTGAGCGTGGTATAGGGCGGTTCAAAAGCAGATCCATGGACAGGTTTTGCGGCCAGTTGCTGTGCGGTCGCAAGTATTTTGCCCATGAACCGCGCAGCAAATTCCACCGCATTGACGCCTTTTGTCGGATCGGATGAATGGGCTTCAAATCCGTTGATCTCGGTGCGCAATTCCAATCCGGCCTTGTGTCCCGATATCAGTTGCATGCTTGTCGGCTCGCCCACGATAACGGCCTGTGGCACCATGCCTTTTGAAAGGATATCATCCACCAGTATCGGCGCACCGAAACCGCCTATTTCCTCATCGAAACAAAAGGATATGTGAATTGGACGATTCATGTTGTGAGCCTGGAATTCCGGCACCATGGCCAGCATACAGGCAAGAAACCCTTTCATGTCCACCGAACCACGACCGAACAGACGTCCGTCGCGCTCTGTCAGAACAAATGGATCGTCGGTCCATATCTGACCGGTGACGGGGACCACATCCGTATGCCCGTTAAGCACCACACCCCCATCGCCATAGGGACCGATTGTGGCATAGAGATTGGCACGGTTGCCACTCTCATCGTAGCTGATCGACGAGGTGACACCGAAACTGTCCAGATAGCTCCGAATAAAGTCGATCATGTCCAGATTGGGAAGCGCCGACAGACTTTCAAAGGCAACCAGCCTGGACAGAATATCTTTCGTGACAGCCAATGTGTCCTGTTTCATCGCATCACCCGGTTTACGAAACCACGAAAAGCTCTCGCGGAACATTGGAAAGACATTCCGGACCATTGTCTCCGATCACGATGCTTTCCGTCAGTTCAAGCCCCCAATCTTCCAGCCACAGGCCTGACATGAAGTGAAACACCATGCCCGATTGCAGCACTGTCCTGTCGCCTGAGCGCAGGCTCATGGTGCGTTCGCCCCAATCGGGCGGATAGGAAAGACCGATGGAATAGCCGGCGCGGTTGTCCTTGACGATTCCATATTTTGTCAGAACGGCAAAAAAGGCAGCCGCGATATCTTCGCATCTATTGCCGGACCGCGCCTTTTCTAGCCCCGCCTCCATGCCCTCAAGCACAGCTTTCTCACCGTCGAGAAACCGCTGATCGGGTTTGCCCAGAAAAACCGTTCGCGACAGCGGACAATGGTAGCGCTTGTAGCAGCCGGCAATCTCGAAAAATGTGCCCTCACCCCGTTTCATTGGCTGGTCGTCCCAAGTCAGATGGGGTGCGGATGCATCGGCGCCCGAAGGCAGCAACGGCACGATTGCCGGGTAGTCGCCGCCGAGCCCGTCAACACCGCGCAGACTGGCATCGTAGATTTCAGCAACCAGCTCATTCTTGCGAAGACCAGGCTTGACGGTCTCGCGAATACGTTGATGCATCGCCTCGACGATCCGGCCCGCATTGCGCATATAGGCGATTTCGGCCGGCGATTTGACGGCCCGCTGCCAATTGACCAACCCAAGACTGTCCTTGAACGTCGCATTGGGCATGTTTCGGGTCAAAGATCCAAAGGCGGCGGCAGAGAAATAATAATTGTCCATCTCGACGCCGATGACGGCGCTGCCCTGCCCCTTGTCGTCAAGGATCGACGACAAAAGGTCCATTGGATGGCGCTCATTGGACTGCACATAATGATCGGGATAGCCGATGATATTGTCCCGCGTCAGATAACAGGTCCGCAATGCGCCGTTGGCGTCCTGCCCGCGGCCATACCAGACCGGCTCTCCTGACGGCAGCACAACGACACATTGATGGACATAAAATGACCAGCCATCATAGCCAGTCAGCCAGGCCATATTCGACGGGTCAGAGATGATCAGACAGTCAATCCCGGCCTTTTCCATGGCCTTGCGGGTACCGGCAAGCCGCGCTGTATATTCTTCAAGCGAGAAATTCAAATTCGGTGAAATTGTCTGCAAGCTCACGTCAGGTTCCTCTTCATGATAGTTTATTTTTGCTACTACGATTTCGTTGGGTTCGTTCCAGACGATCACGGGCAAGAATTGCGATCGCCGTATCCTGGATCCCCATGCCGGTCAGGTCACAGATCGTTATGTCACGCTCCGATCGGCGCCCTTGCATTTGCCCGGCGATGATTTGACCGAGCTCCGGTATGCCTGCCGCCTCGCGGATGGTTCCTGTCGCCAGTGCTCTGCGCAGTTCGCCAATTTTCTCGACCTGTGACAGCCTGTCAGCGACGTAGAGATCCGCACGCGCGAGGCATTGCGGGTCGAGTTCATTCTTGATGGCCGCATCAGACCCCATAGCCGTCACATGCTGGCCCGCCTCCAGCCAATCAGCAAACAGGATCGGGCTCTGTGCCGGGGTTGTCGTCACCACAATGTCTGCGCCGGTGACGGCATCCCTGGCATTTGCCTTTGCTTCGATATTGATGCCGGTTTTTTCGCGCATCTCGTTTGCCAGGGAAAAGGCCTTGTCGAAGCTTCGCCCCCAAATGATCGCATGATCTATCGGCCTGACGAGACGCAAGGCCTCCAGTTGCATACGTGCCTGCAAACCGGTTCCCAGAATGGCAACCCGGCTGGAATTGTCCCGTGATAGATGCCGGGCGGCTACGGCCCCCGCAGCTGCAGTGCGCAAATCCGTTAGAAATCCATTGTCGAGCAGGATGGCCTCGACGTAGCCCGTTCGGCTTGAAAACAACGCCATCATGCCGCTGAGGCTTGCTAGGCCCAATGTGCCGTTGTCGAAGAAGCCTGAACTGATTTTTACCGCAAAACTGGGCAACCCCGGCACATAGGCCGTCTTGATATCAACTTCGCCATTCACTTCGGCAAAATGCATCGACAAAACCGGCGGCATGACGACGGCTGCCGTTGCCAGTGTGGCGATGGCGCTTTCAATACAATCAACAATCGCCACATCCAGCCCAAGAGCCGCGCGCAATTCAATCTCCGAAATGACACGAATATCCTGCGCCATGGTCTGCTCCGTCACAGCGAAACCCTCCCAGCGGAAATCAGTTGGTGGTGAACCGACATATCCAGATTGCAGCCCGTCACGATCGCCACACATTGGCCGGGATTGTCGATCTTGCCGGCCAGCAGTGCGGCGATGCCGACCGCGCCAGCGCCTTCGACAATTTCACCTTCCTGCCAATAGGCATGGGCAATGCCGGCTGCAATTTCCTCTTCGCTCAACAGCACAATTTCATCGACAAGTTCGCGGGTCATCTCAAAGGTCCAGCGATTGTCGAGCCCGATACCACCGCCCAGGGAATCAGCCAGTGTTGGCACTTCTTCAACCGTTACCGGCTTGCCGGCCCTGATGCTTGCTGCCATCGCCGAACCCTTTTCCATGCTGATGCCAATGATCCGCGCTTGGGGACAATAGGCCTTGATTGCGCGGCCAACACCACTGATCAGGCCACCACCGGACAACGGCACCAGAACGGTGTCCGGGTTCGCCATATCATCAAGGATTTCCATACCGAGCGTGCCCTGTCCGGCGATGACCAATGGATCATCAAAGGGTGGAACAACGGTCATTCCCGCCTCCTCGGCCAGCCTTTCCACCTCCATCTGTGCTTCATCCTGTGAGCGCCCGACAATGCGAACATCAGCGCCCAGCGTCCGGATGGCATCAATCTTGTTCTGCGGCACAAGTTCCGACATGCATATAACACAGGCAACGCCAGCGCGCCTGGCAGCATAGCTCAGCGCCCTTCCGTGGTTGCCGGTGGAAAACGTCACAACCCCTTTGCTTTTGCGGGCCTCTGACAGGGACAAAATGGCATTGGTTGCACCGCGCAACTTGAAGCTGCCTGTCAGTTGATGATGCTCAAGCTTAAGATGAACCGATCCGCCGCTTCGCTCGCTCAGCGCCATGGACGGAACAAGCGCGGTTTGTAAAATATGGTCTTCAATCCGTCTGCCTGCTTCAACGATACTTGCCACAGGCAGTCGCTGCTTTACTGTCTCTGCCTGAGGGATGGGCCGGCTCATGCCGCAACCCTGCTGGCGATCAATGTGTGGGAATGTCGCTGCCGTGTATCCACAGGCTCTGGCTGTCGAGCCGCATAAATGGGCAGAATAACAGGAAGCTTAACCATGGCCAGATACACCCCGATATAAAAGCTGTCATGCTGCGGCTTGCGCAAGCATGGACAACACCAGCCCCATGGGCAGGCCGGGGTCAATCAAAACATTATCTCATGACAATCTATTTCTGCCGATTAATAGAGAGCTATAAAATCTGCCAATATTGACATTGAATGTCAAAAAGCCGGCAGCGGTCTTTCAGACTGGCCATCCAGCAAACCGCGCATGACTGCCAGCGCTTCACTGAGCGGCTCACGCCCGACGGTACCAAGACAAATGCGAACCGCATTGGCCGGCGCAATCTTTCCGCCACTGCTTTGCTCTTCCATGATGAAGGGCAGACTGCCGGCAACGGCCACATTCTGACGCCGCAATTGCTGAACAAACTCCGCCTCATCCCAGGCGGCAGGCAGCGGCAACCATATATGCAGACCGCAGGGATGGCACGAATAGTCAAAACCACTCAGGACTTTGGCCACAATGCCTTGCCGGTGTGTCAACTCCCTGCGCTGCCATAAAATCAGTTCATCCGCCGTGCCATCAGACATCCAGCTTTGTGCAATATCGACCATCAGCGGATTGGCCATCCAGTTTGTCATCATGTGCCTGTTGCGGGCGCTTGTGATCTTGATGTCCGGACACACAAGAACACCAAAATGCAGGCCCGGCATGATGGTTTTGCTGAACGAGCTAAGATAGAAAGTGCGGTCCGGAGCAATTGATTGAATGGGCGGCGGCGCATCCGGAATCAATTTGCCAAGAACATCGTCTTCGATGATGAAAAGGCTATATTTTTCAGCAAGTGCAACGATCTCATTGCGTCGCTCTGTGCTCATCACGCCTGCCTTGGGGCCGCAGGCCGTCGGAAACAGAACCACCACACTGGGATTGGTTGATGTGCAGGCACGCTCAAGCGCCTCGGGACATAGTCCCTGCTCGTCCATTTCAGCTGAAAACAGACGCAGACCGAGATAGCGACACAGTGGCTTCAAGACATGAAAGCTGATCGCTTCGGCTATCACGACGGCCCCCGGTGGTGCGGCGGTCATCAAGGCCGCTGTAAGCGCGGAAACCGCCCCGTTGGTAAGCAGGATATTGTCAGGACTTGCCCGAACGCCGTGCCCGTTCAGCCAATTCGAAATACCGCTGATCTGGGTCTGCACAGCGGCATCGGGCCGAAAGGATTGAACAAGACTAAACGGCAATCTGTCGGCAAGCGTATGCAAAGCGCGGCTCATGGCATCCCTGTGAAGGGACTCCAGCGCCGGTTTGAGGAGCGAGAGATCAATCAGCTCTTCCCCGCGGCTGGGCAGGAAGGGAACAGCATTGTCGCCGCGACTGGCACGGACAAAACTGCCGCGCCCGACTTCGCCCGTTACATAGCCAAGATCACGCAACGCTTCATAGGCACGTGACACTGTCTGTACCGAAATATTGAGATCGTAAGCCAGGTCCCGGTGGGTCGGGAGTTGCTCGCCCGCAAACAAGGCACCACTTTCAATGGCATCAATGAATTGCCGTTGAAGAGAGAGATAGATCGGACGCGTCAATTGTCCTGATTTTGGTCGCCACAATGTCATGGCAAAATCTTTACAATATCCCTTTGTTCAAACAAGCCGGAAAAACGACCTATTGCGTCGATGCTGTCTGGCACGCCTGGCAGTATCCCCTGAGTTCAACCGTGGCTGCCTTAAGGGCAAAATGGTCCAGATCGGCGAGGGATTGAAGCTGGCCCGCAATGGCTTTGTCGGCCAGCTCCGAAACCTTCCCGCATTTCTCGCAGATGGTAAAAACCATGGTTTCCCGGCTGTCGCATTCGGGATGACTGCAAGCCACGAAGGAATTGAGGCTCTCCAGCCTATGCACAAGTCCGAACTCCAACAGCTTGTCGAGGGCGCGGTACACCTGCAAAGGTGCTCGTATTCCATGTTCACGCAGACCATCCAGGATTGCGTAGGCACTCAGGGGTCCCTTGGCATCCGTCAGGGCGTCATAGACAAGCTCCTGATTCTTGGTCAATGCGCCATGCTGAGCCGATCTCATGGTTTCTCTCCCGGTAAAACAGCGCGGTTTCGCAACAATAGTCCGGCCACAGGTGACAGGCTGAGGAGAAACAGCACCATAGCTGCCACGACTATGGATGGTCCTGACGGGGTATCCCAGTTCAATGAGCCGAAAAGACCCCCAACCACTGCTGCAGCGCCAATCAACGCAGCAATGATGGCCATCTGTTCGGGACCCCGGGCAAAACGACGGGCTGTGGCCGCAGGAATGATCAACAATGCGGTAATCAGCAGGACGCCCACGATTTTCATGGAAATGGCGATGACGGTGGCCATCAGCAGCATGAAGATGATGTTGGTGCGATCCGGTTTCTGCCCCTCTGCTTCGGCAATCTCGTGATTGACAGTCGCCGCAAAGAGCGGATTCCAGATCAACGCGAGCACAGCCAGAACTGCCGCCCCGCCCAGATAGATGACAGAAATGTCGGCAACAGAAACCGCCAGAATATCGCCAAACAGCAGGCCCATCAGATCGATGCGTATCCAGGTCATGAAAGCCAGAGCAACGAGCCCCAGGGCCAGAGAGGAATGCGCCAGCAATCCCAGCAGGGCATCCGACGACAGCGTTGCATTACGCTGCAGGAACACCAGTGCCAGCGCCACGGCACCGCAAACGATGAACACCGATAAAGTAATATTGAGTTCCAGCAGGAAAGCCATGGCAACACCCAAAAGCGCAGCATGGGAAAGCGTATCGCCAAAATAGGCAAGTCTGCGCCACACGACAAAACATCCAAGCGGGGCAGCGACCAAGGCAACCCCGACGCCTGCGATGATGGCTCTCGTGAAGAAATCGTCAAACATGGTCCGTCTCCTGCCTGTTGCGAACCGCAGCGCCAACAGGATCTTCGTGCCCACCATCGTCATGGTGGTGACCATCATCTGCATGGCAATGATCCGTAACCGAACCATCGGCGTGGCGAACGCTGCCATCCGGCAGATGTGTATGATCGTGGTTGTGTTGATAGATGGCCAGTGAGGCGGCGGCGCGGTCTCCGAAGAGGTTTCGGTATTCCGCACTTTCGGCGACCGCATCAGGAGAGCCCTTGCAGCACACGTGACCATTAAGGCAGATCACCTGATCGGTGGCCGCCATGACCACATGGAGATCGTGCGATATTAACAATATGCCAAAGCCCAGATCATCGCGGATTTTGGTAATCAGCTCATAAAGGGCAATCTCGCCGGCAAAGTCCACGCCCTGCACCGGTTCATCAAGCACCAGAAAATCCGGCCGCGCTGCAATGACCCGTGCCAACATGGCCCTCTGAAACTCGCCGCCCGATAGATTGCGCACTTCAGCCGAGGCAAGATGCGCTATTCCGGTTGCGGCCAGAGCCTGCTTGATATCTGCCGACGACAGACGCCGGGTCAACCGCATGAATCGTTCGACCGTCAGCGGCAGGGTCCAGTCGACAGAGATTTTCTGCGGAACATAGCCCACTTTCAACCCGCTGGCCCGCCGGGCCTCACCTTCGTCAGGCTGGTGAATTCCAAGAGCCAGTTTTGCCGTTGTTGATTTGCCGGAACCATTCGGCCCGATCAGAGTGACGATTTCGCCGCTGCGAACCTGCAGATCAATGCCGCGCACCAGCCATCGTCCGGATTTCTCCAGACCCACATTCTTCAGCGATACCAGCGGCTCCGAGGGATTGAGCACAGACAAAACTCCTTGGCGAGACAGGAATTGTCTATGGCATATGTAATACAGTTACGCAATCAATGTTATTATATAACGGATTGGTAATCCCGCCGGCTCCTCCAGCCCGTTCCGTTTGAACGGAACCGTGCAGGAGCAGCGGAATCAAAATATTCAGGAGCGCCTGCAACCCATTCTGGTCGCAGGCTTTTCACTCCGTCGAATCCGATTGGATATCAGACCCGCTCCAGCGCAATGGCAATGCCCTGCCCGACGCCGATACACATAGTTGCCAAGGCATATTTCCCACTGCGCTCGGCAAGCTCCAGTGCTGCAGTGCCGGTGATGCGGGCGCCTGACATGCCCAGGGGATGGCCAAGGGCAATGGCGCCACCATTGGCATTTACAAAGTCTGCATCCTCGGACACGCCGAGTTCGCGCAACACAGCAATACCCTGGCTGGCGAAGGCTTCATTGAGTTCTATGACGTCAAAGTCGGACGCCGAAATCCCAAGGCGGGCAACCAGTTTCTTCGTTGCCGGTGCCGGACCAATTCCCATGATGCGCGGCGGAACGCCCGCTGTGGCGCCGCCCATGATCCGGGCAATGGGTCGCAATCCATATTTCTTGATGGCTACCTCCGAAGCGATGACGAGCGCAGCGGCGCCATCATTGACGCCCGAGGCATTGCCTGCGGTCACCGATCCACCTTTGCGAAACGGTGTCGCAAGGCTGCCGAGTTTTTCCAGAGTTGTCGCGCGCGGATGCTCATCGCGATCAACCACGACCGGATCGCCCCTGCGCTGGGGAACACTCACAGCCGTAATTTCCTTCGCCAGGCGTCCATTGGCCTGAGCCGCAGCCGCCTTTGCCTGAGAGCGCATGGCAAAGGCGTCCTGATCGGCGCGCGATATGCCAAAGTCTTCGGCGACATTTTCACCCGTCTCAGGCATCGAGTCGACACCATATTGCGCCTTCATCAGGGGATTGACAAACCGCCAGCCAATCGTCGTGTCATGGATTTCCGCATGACGCGAGAAGGCAGCTTCTGCCTTCGGCATGACAAAGGGCGCCCGGGACATGGATTCAACACCACCGGCAATAATCAGATCAGCCTCGCCGGCTTTGATTGCGCGCGCCGCAGTGATGATCGCGTCCATGCCGGAACCGCAAAGCCGGTTGATCGTGCAGGCCGGCACCGACACCGGATAATTGGCCAATAGAAGGCTCATGCGACCGACATTGCGATTGTCTTCGCCAGCCTGATTGGCACAGCCGTAAATCACTTCGTCAACCGCCTCGAAGTCTATCGAGGGGTTGCGCACGGCCAATTCCTTGAGCGGAACAGCACCCAGATCATCGGCCCGCACGCTTGAAAGACTTCCGCCAAAACGTCCGATCGGTGTGCGAATATAGTCGCAGATAAAAGCCTCTGACATTATGCATTTGCTCCGCTTGCTGATGGCGCTTCATGCGCCGCTTTTGTGCGTGCTTTCAAATCCCTGAGTGTTTTCAACTCAAGAACACTTGGCGCAGGAGTTACCTCCACATCGTCGGCAAATTTGACTGTCCAGCCACAGGTCGCCTGAACATTGTCCTTCGTCACGCCCGGGTGCATTGAGACGACGGTGAATTCCTTGGTCACAGGGTCGGGACGCCAGACGGCAAGATCGGTAATCAGCAGGGTCGGACCGAGCGTTGTCATTCCAAGCTTCTGGCGATCATCGCCGCCGGTGCCATGTCCGAAGGAGGTAACAAAATCGATTTTATCAACCATTCCCCGCAGCGTCTGTTTCATGGTGATATAGATTTCACCCGATGAAGAAGCAATCTCGGGTGCGCCACCACCACCGGGCAGACGTATCTTGGGCCGATCGTAGTCACCGATCACGGTCGTATTGATATTGCCGAACTTGTCGAGCTGTGCGGCACCCAGAAATCCGATTGTAACCCGTCCGCCCTGCAGCCAGTAGCGAAACATTTCCGGCACGGCCACCGTCGACACGGCCGTTTCGCACAATTCACCATCACCGATGGAAAGAGGCAGCACGCTCGGCGCAGTTCCGATCGTTCCGCTTTCATAGATCAGCGTGATCTCGGGCGCATGGGTCAGCCGCGCCACATTACAGGCAGCAGAGGGGGCGCCAATGCCGACAAAACACACATCATCATTTTTCAATGCCCGCGAGGCGGCAATGGTCATCATTTCGTCAGGGGTAAAATCATTGCTCATGCGGAGGCCCTCAGATGCCGCACCCGCTCGGCGAATATTTCGGGTGTTGCTTTCAACACATGTTCGTCCATCCATGCCAGAAATTTCTCACGGTCGGCAGCAATGGCGTCCCATTCGATGTAATTGACATTGTCACGGTCATAATAGCCGCTTGCATAGGATGGATGCGCACCGCCCGGAACCACACAAATGGCGGCAATCGTCCAGTGCGGCAGTATGCAGGCATTGGTGTGGGTATCGAGATCATCGACCACTTCCTCAACCGTGATGACCGCCCGTTTGGCTGCCAGCACAGCTTCCTTCTGAACGCCCAGAATTCCCTCGATCAGCACGTTGCCCTTGCGGTCAGCCTTTTGCGCATGAATGAAGGTCACATCGGGGCGCAGGGCGGGAACAGCCGCCAGTTTTTCACCTGTAAACGGGCAGATGATGGACTTGATATTGGCGTTGACCTTTGCCAGTTCGGCACCCAGATAGCCGCGAAACACAGCGCAAGGCAGACCGGCAGCACCGGCTTCATAGGCATTGGCCATGGCGGCGTGGCTGTGTTCTTCCACCTCAAGCGCATGCGGCCACTGATTTTCAACCGCATCGCGCACGCGGCGCAGCAGGCCAACACCGGGATTTCCGGCGAAGGAGAAAATCATCTTTTTGACCATGCCCATGCCAATCAACTGATCGTAGATGATATCAGGGGTCATGCGCATGACTGTCAGGTCCTTGAAGCCCTGGCGGATCACCTCATGGGCAGCGGCATGGGGAATGAGATGGGTAAACCCCTCAAAGGCCACACTGTCGCCGTGCTTCAGGTTATTCGCGACAGCGTCACGAATAGACAAGAATTTTGCCATACGAAAAGTCCTCAGATGTCGAAAAATATGGTTTCGGATTCACCCTGCAGGTAAATATCGAAATGATAGGTATCACCCTTGCGGGCAGCCATGAGCGTCGGAACGCGGACCTGATGCTCAATGCGCACAAGAACCGGATCTTCAGCATTGGCGGCTTCCTCATCGGCAAAATACATCCGTGTATTGAGGCCGAGATTGATACCGCGTGCAACGATCCACAGGGAGACATGCGGCGCCTGCAACCGGCCATCCAGAAATGGCACCCGACCAGGCTTGACGGTCTCGAACCGGAACACACCCGTGCTCATGTCCATGGCCTGACGTCCCCAACCGGTGAAATTAGGATCTGCTGTGCCGCGCATCTCAGACGGGCTGTTGTAGAGACCCTGGCTGTCTGCCTGCCATATTTCAATCAGCGCGTCCTTCAGCGGCGTCCCTGTCCCGTCAAGCACCCGGCCCTCGATGACAATCCGCTCTCCTGCGGTCTTCTCATTGACCATGGCGATGCCCAGATCTTCATCATAGACACCGGAAATACCGGAAAAATTCGGAACGCAGCCAATATGAACATAAGGCCCGGCGGTCTGCGAGGCGGTTTCCCTCAAATGATTGAGTTGTTGAGCCATTTAATTGCCCTCCATACGGTTTTCAAAGAGCGTTGAACGCCGACCACGCAAGACAATGTCGAACTTGAAAGCCCGTGCATCCATCGGAATCGTATTGGCCATGTCGAGTGGCGCAATCAGTTGATCCAGCGCTGCCTGATCGGTGATCGTGCGCGCGATCGGACAAAGCGGAATGAGCGGATCACCTTCAAAATACATCTGGGTGATCAGCCTTTGGGCAAAACCATGACCGAAGACGGAAAAATGAATATGCGAGGGACGCCAGTCATTGACACCATTGGGCCATGGATAAGGCCCAGGCTTCACGGTTCTGAGTGAATAAGTGCCATCGTCATCGGTGATGGTGCGGCCACAGCCACCAAAATTCGGGTCAAGCGGCGCAATATAGCCTTCCTTGGCGTGGCGATAACGTCCGCCGGCATTGGCCTGCCAGAACTCAAGCAGTGCGCCTGAAACACCCCTGCCGCGCTCGTCAAGGACACGGCCATGCACGATGATACGTTCACCAAGCGCGCTTTCACCCGGCTTTGCAAAATTGAGAATGAGATCGTTGTCTCTCTCACCCAATATCTTGTGACCGAAGACAGGGCCAGTGATCTCGCTGATCGTATTATTGAGCGACAGCAGCGCCTTTTGTGGAGACCGAACCACGCTGGTCTTGTAATCGGGCGTGAATGCTTTTGGATGCAAGCTACGGTCGCGCGGAAAAAACGCCCCGGTTTCAGGTTTTGCATTACCCATGTTTGGCCTCCCCAGTTTCCTGTAAATCCATTTCGGCAAAAGTGTTTTTTACGATGGCGATGGCATGATTGGCCGCTGGAACACCGGCATAGATGGCAACATGCAAAAGCGCTTCGCAAAGATCCTCACGCGTCGCACCCGTATTGGCGGTTGCACGCACATGCATGGCAACCTCGTCATCATGGCCGAGGGCTGCCAGCAGCGCGATGGTCACGATCGAACGCTCGCGCAAAGTCCATTGTGGCCTTGACCATACACGTCCCCATGCCGCATCGACAATCAGTTCCTGAAAGGGTGCGTCAAAAGGTGTCTTTCGCGCTTCAGAGCGATCGACATGGGCATCGCCCAGGACCTTGCGGCGTGTTTTCATACCGGTGTCAAGCCAGTCAGGCGTTTCATGGACCTTGGACATCGGTCACTCCATTCTGTTTCAATTGCGGCAAAAAGCCCTGTCTTCATACCTGTTCTCCGCCGCGAGGCAGACCATCATAAGACGCTCTGGACCGAAAATTGACTTCGAAAGCGCGCCTGATCGAGGCAAAGAAAACGGACAAATCCTTCAAAAACATATTTACATGTTTTTTCAGAGATGAATAATGCATAAATCGTCATAAAAAATAGCGAAACCGATATGAATTTATTGCGCAGAATAAAACTGCGCCACCTCGAGACCTTTGTCGAAGTGGCACGCCAGAAAAGCGTCAGCCGCGCTGCGGAAAGCTTGCATCTGACTCAACCCGCCGTGACGAGGACGATACGCGAGCTGGAGGAAATATGTGGCAAGCCGCTGATCGAACGCGAAGGCCGCGGCATTCGCATCTCCAATTATGGCGAGGTTTTTCTGCGCCACGCCGGCAGCAGCCTGGCCTCGGCACGCAATGGCATCAACGCGCTTGCCGAGCTTAACCTTGCCGATGGTCCGAATATTCGCCTGGGCGCCTTGCCGACCGTTTCCACAACCATCATACCGACCGCCGTTTCCAGATATCTTTCATCCGGCATGCGCAACAGGCTCAAAATCGTCACGGGTGAGAACCGGGCGTTGCTTGATCAGTTGCGCATGGGTGAACTGGATCTGGTGATGGGCCGGTTGCCAGCCCCCGAAAACATGCAGGGACTGATTTTCGAACCGCTGTTTCGCGACAAGGTCATTTTTGCAGTCGACGCCCATCATCCGCTTGCCGGCAAGAAACGCTTCACCGTCGATGTGCTGAACGATTACCCGGTGCTCGTGCCGACCAAACAATCCATCATCCGCCCATTTGTCGACCGGCTGTTCATTGAACAGGGCATCACGGAACCCCTGAAGGTGATAGAAACGGTATCGGATTCCTTTGGGCGCGCCTTTGTGTCGAAACATCAGGCAATCTGGATCATTTCCCGCGGCGTCGTGTCCGCCGAAATTGCCGATGGCTCTTTCGTGACATTGCCGATTGATACGGATTCCACGATGGGTTCGGTCGGTCTGATCACAAAAGCCCAATCCGCACTGAGCTCTGCCGGCGACTATTTTGCAGACATCCTCAGAAAGGTTGTTGCGCAAGACCACCCGTGACCCGAACAGCAACAGCAATGGACTTTTTATAATCTCAATTCACAGGCATGTCACAACAGGTCGGATTCATTCGTCTTCATCTGGCACCAGGATGAAATCGAAGGGGGAGCGCCAGACTGTTTTGCCATTGGTGACCCGCTCAAAGGGCGCAACAAGCGTATCCTTTACGCCGAACACGGCATCTGAAGTAATGTAGCGATCATCGCCGACAAAAGTGTGCGTGATCAGTTTCTGAAAGGCAGGCGCCGTCACCAGATAATGCATGTGCGCGGGACGATAGGGATGGCGCCCCAGTGCCGCCAGCATTTTGCCCACCGGTCCGTCATTGGGAATCGGGTAGGACACTGGCTTGATACCGAGAAAGTTGTATTTGCCGTCCGCCTCCGTAACAAAAATGCCCCGATTGTTCCATTTCGGCTGCACCTGAGGCTGCTGCACGTCGTAGTAGCCATCTGCATTATCAGACCAGACATCAATCCGCGCACCCGCAACCGGATTGCCTTGCAGATCGCAGACCCTGCCAACGTACTCACAGCTCTCACCTTTTCCATCAATCGATATGGTGTCGCCCATCTTGCGAATGGGGGCACCCTCAACATGGAAGGGACCCAACACGGTGTTCTCGGTTGCGCCGACAGGCCGACGGTTGTTCATGGCGTCCACCAGCATCGAGAGCCCCAGGACGTCGCTGAGCAAGATAACCTCTTGCCGCTCGACGCTGGAGATCTGCCCGGTCTTCGTCAGGAAATCGATGGCGAAATCCCACTCGTCCTGTGTCAGATTCACGTCTTTTGCAAAAGCATGCAGATGCGCGACAAGCGAAGTCATCAGCGTTTTCAAGCGCGGATTTACTTCATCGCCCATGCGCTCATTTACGGTTTCCACCGAGCTTTCCTCGTTAAAAAAGCGAGTCATTATCTACCCTCCCAAGGGACCTTGTTTTATCGATGGTTAGGCAGGCGGCGCACCTTCCCAGGCCCGGGTCAACAAAGCATGGACCTCATCGCGCTCAACCGGACGGGGGTTCCAATAGACATTCTTGACGGCCAGATCAGCCACAAGTTCCAGCTGGCTTTTGGTCACACCCAGATCCTTCAAGGCCGCAGGTGCGCCAAGCTTCTTTGCAAAGTCGTACAGCCCCGCCCCCGCAGTTTTGCTGCCCAAAAGAGCGGCCACTGGCGCCAGGCACGCTTTGGCTGCCGGTTCATTATAGGCAATCGCATGCGGCAGGATGATCGCATGGGTATCGGCATGCGGCAGATTCAGGCTGCCGCCCAGAACGTGGCAGAGCTTGTGATGCAGCGACATCCCGACCTGGCCCAGAACCGTGCCGCACAACCAGGAGCCAAACAGCGTATCCTCGCGCGCGTCCAGATCAGACGGATTGTCGGCAACCAAAGGCAGGCCGTCCACAAAGGCTCCTATCCCCTGAAGCGCAAGTGTATCGGAGAGCCGGTTGCGGTCACGGGCATATAAACCCTCGACGGCGTGTGCGATTGCGTTCAATCCGCTGGTGACCGTCATGGCTGCAGGCAGGCCCACGACCAATTCCGCATCATAGACAATGACTTCAGGCTGAACGCGTTCTGACGTGAGTGTTGTCTTCACACCCTTCTCGGTCTGGCCCAGAATCGACGTCGCCTCGGAGCCCGCATAGGTGGTGGGCACCACAATCTGAGGCAGATCCGTGTGATAGGCGATGGCCTTGCCCAACCCGGTGGTGGAGCCACCGCCAATGGAGATCAGGCAGTCCGCCTCCAGCTTCTGCGCAACCTCCATGGCCTCCTGCGTTACCTCAACCGGCGTATGCATGGTCGCATTGGAAAACAGACCGACACATTTTGACCCAAGCGCAGACACGATTTGCTCGCCCTGCCCCGCCTGATGCCGTGTGGTCAAAACCAAAGCCCGCATGCACCCCAGCTTTTCCATATCCTCATCAAGTTCAAGGCGGCCGCCGCGCGCAAAGCGCACACACACAGGCAGTTCCTCTGCGATAAAACCAGCGTAAAACGCACCCATCTATCATTTCCCCTTGCGTTGAAACCCGGCAACATTGCGATAGGAGGCCGCAACCTCATCCAACTCTTCCCGGGTGATCAGATCTTCAATTCTGTCGTGCGGTCCCGTGACCCGTGCAGCGGCAATATCCAACACGCGCTCTGGACCTGACTGTCGGTTTGACAGGACGATATTTGTCGTTACCGGCAGTCTCATTTCCTCATAATCCTGCAGGCCTTGCGGTCCTGGATTGGCCGCCAGCCTATCGGCAAGGCAACGCCCGTCAAGAATGGCCTGTGAGGCGCCATTGGCGCCAATCGGGTACATCGGATGCGCTGCATCACCCAACAGGGTTACTCGCCCCGAGGTCCAGATGGAAAGAGGATCACGGTCCACCATGGGGAATTCCGTCACATTTTCTGTTTTTTCCAGGATGTCTACAACATCCATGTCATTCATATGGAAGTCCTTGAACGATTGAATGAAATCGCGGCTGCCCTCCCGGGTCCAGTCGGCATCATAAATGTGGCGCGGCTGCGAGTTGCGCACCTCAGCCACCCAATTGGTCAGGGCACGACCCAGTTTGCGGGCTTTTTCGCTGATCGGGTAGGTCACAAATTTCACATCGTGATTGCCCGCAATCACCATGGTCTTGCCGTCTCCGATCGGATCCATCTCCAGAGCCCCACGAAACATCATTGTGCCTTCGTAGTTTATTGGACCTTCATGCGGGTGCAATTGCCGGCGGACATTCGAATGCAATCCGTCTGCGCCGATCAATAGATCGCACACATAGGTGCCGCCATCATCAAATTGCACGGTTACACCGCTGCTGGTCTGCGAAAAACCTGCAACCGACTTTCCCGCTTCGACCGTTTGCGCCCCAAGCCGCTCCCGAGCGGCATCAAGCAGTATCATCTGAAGATCGCCACGATGGATTGAATATTGCGGCGCCGAAAAACCCGCTGCCACATTGCGCGGGTCGGACTGGATGAGATGCCCGTACTTTGTACGGTATTCAATACAGCGGGTGCGAACCGCCACCGCTTGCAATACCTCTGCCAAGCCAAGCCTGTGCAGCACCTCGGACGCGTGTGGCATCAGGTTGATGCCGACTCCCAGCGGCCGAATTGTGCCTACGGCTTCAAAGACCTTTACCTTGAATCCCATCTCGTGCAGGCAGAGCGCTGTGGTCAGCCCCCCGATACCAGCCCCGGCAATCGCAATATTCATCCTGATTGTCTCCGCATAATTTTCACAATATCGACAGGAAGAAACCCTGGCCGACTTACCCAACCCGTTATTTTTCCATAATTTCTGTGGAAATTGCGATCAAATCAATACACTTAGCTGACTATTTCTAGCACTTTTTCAACAATGGACGATACGCCATGCCTGAGACAAAGCCGGATAGAGAACGCTTCGTGCTTGGAGATGCATCCGAGCACATGGGCTTTCTCAATTGCGAAAGAATTGCTGAACGGCGCCATATTCACGGCTGGAAGGTTGACGTTCATTATCACGAGGGATTATCGCAGCTTTTTGTCTTCGACAAAGGCCTCGCGCAAGGGCGGATCGATGGTCGAGATGTACCAATTCACGGCCCCGCCTTGATTTGGTTACCCGCCTTGAGCACGCATGGATTTGAATATCAGGAAGGCATGCAAGGCTGGGTCATTACAGTACCGACCTCGGACGTTGCACGCCTGATGCAGAACATGATCTGGATGGAACACTGGATCAATCATCCGCAGTTGATTGAAGGCAAAGCGCATCAGAATATTCTGACGGAAGCAAAAATGCTGAGCGAGAAAATCGAACTGGAACACCGGCAATCCCACGAAGAGCGAAACATCGTTCTGGAATCGCTTTTTCGTTTGCTGCTTGTCTGCCTCTATCGGGGCCTCAGGCGTCATAGCGGATTGGAGACCGTCCTGAATGACCGACGGATGCAGCTTATGCGCCAGTTTCAGAAACTGATCGATCAACATTTCAATGAGATCCGCTCAGTGGCGGCCTATGCCCACCTGATGTCGGTCACACCCACGCACCTGTCGCGTTCGATCAAGACAGTATCGGGGAAGACTGCAGGCGAAATCATCCATGCGCGCATTGTTTTGGAAGCAAAGAGGCAATTGATGTTTTCTGACATGCCGATAGCGGAAATTGCCTACGCTCAAAAATTCGCCTCTCCATCCTATTTCAGTCGTTTTTTCTCCGGCCAGACCGGCGAAAGCCCACGGGCGTTCCGTGAGAGGATGCGAAGCGTCTAATACCAAAGATCAGGAACAGATTGGTTCAATAAAACGACACGTACTCTTGCTGCCAAATCGCTGTCAGGCGAGCCGCATTCATTCATGCGATGTCGGCTTTCGCCTGACAGCTGTATCCGGCGCCCTTTGGCGGGCACCTGGTTGGGGTCCCCTCTGGACCTGCCTTACTAAAAGCAAAACCCGTGCCAATTCCAACATGCGTATCTTCTTGCATGTTTTTCAATAGCTTGTCAGATTGCAAACATCGTTCCTGCACAAAACACACCTGCAATCATTGGTGGATTTATGCGCAAACGACCATAATATGTGCACCGCACAAAAGGCATCAGGGGACCCGGGAAGTGTCGCGGTTCTTGGCAACGACAGTTTCCATCCAGCGGCGAAAACGCAGCAAGGGCGGGTGGCTGCTTCGCCGTTTGGGCCAGATGAGCGCATAGCTGCCGATGCTCCTGTTGGCCTTGTCCCAGGCAGCGACCAGTTTGCCGCTGCGCAATTCTTCCTCAATCAGAAATTCCAGCAGCAGGGCCAGGCCAAGACCATGGGCCGCCGCCTGCGCCAGGGTGGCGAACTGATCGAAGGTCGTGCCCGCAACGACCTCCGTCTCCATACCGTTCATGGCAAACCAGCGTGTCCAGGCTTCCGGTCGTGTTGCAATATGCAAGAGTGGCGCCCGGGCAATATCTTCGACGGACCGGATGTCCAGTTCGGGCAGCAATGTCGGCGAGCAGGCGGGGACAACGGTTTCCTCTGCAATGAACAGATGCTCCGTCCCCGGCCATTCCTGCGAGCCAAAATGGATGGCCGCGTCCAGCAGATCGACATCGAAATCAAAGGGCCGCAGCCGTGTACTGAGATTAACGGTAATACCAGGGTTATGCTGCAGGAAATCCGGCAATTTCGGGGCCAGCCAGCGTGTGCCGAATGTTGGCAGTATACCCAGATTGAGAACACCGCCATCAGGGTTTATCTGCAAGGCGGTGGAGGCCTTGCGAATGATCGACAGGGCTTGCGATATTTCATCCAGATAGGCTGCCCCGGCCGGTGAGAGCGATACACGCTGGCGTTCGCGCAGGAACAAGGCTGTGCCGAGCTGTTCTTCCAGCGCTTTTATCTGCCGACTGACGGCCCCCTGGGTCATGTTCAGATCAAGCGCCGCGAGCGTGAAGCTGCCGCGCCGGGCGGCAGCTTCAAAGGTCTCCAGAAAACTGGTCTGCGGTAGCCTGCGTGACACGTTCCCTACCCGGTTGGATTATGGTGAGACAACCCAGAACCTGGATTTGTCATGCCTCAGAAAAAGGCCTGCAATCCGGTCTGCGCCCGCCCCAGGATCAGCGCATGCACATCATGCGCACCCTCATAGGTATTGACGGTTTCCAGGTTGCACATATGGCGCATGACCTGGAAATCTTCCGAGATACCGTTGCCGCCATGCATGTCACGCGCCATTCGGGCGATATCCAGAGCCTTGCCGCAATTGTTGCGTTTGACAAGCGAGATCATCTCCGGTGCCGCATTGCCTTCATCCATCAACCGGCCAACGCGCAAGGACCCCTGCAGACCGAGTGTGATTTCGGTTTGCATATCCGCCAGCTTTTTCTGAAACAGCTGCGTCTGGGCAAGCGGACGATTGAATTGCTTGCGATCAAGCCCGTATTGACGCGCGGCATGCCAGCAAAATTCCGCCGAGCCCAAAACACCCCAGGAAATACCGTAACGGGCACGATTGAGGCATCCAAATGGTCCCTTGAGCCCCTGAACATGCGGCAGCAGAGCGTCTTCACCGACCTCGACATTCTCCAGAACGATTTCACCGGTAATCGAGGCCCGCAAGGAGAGCTTTCCGCCAATCTTGGGCGCTGAAAGGCCTTTGGTACCCTTTTCCAGAACAAAACCGCGAATGGCGCCATCATGGGCGGCCGATTTGGCCCAGATGACAAAAACATCGGCTATCGGCGAATTCGATATCCACATCTTCGAGCCGTTCAGACGGTAGCCGCCGTCCACTTTTTCGGCCTTTGTTTTCATACCGCCCGGATCACTGCCGGCGTCAGGCTCGGTCAGACCAAAGCAACCGATCAGCTTGCCGCTGGCAAGACCAGGCAGATACTTCTGTCGTTGCTCTTCAGAGCCATAGGCATAGATCGGATACATCACCAGCGATGACTGCACGGACATCATCGAGCGATAACCACTGTCGACGCGCTCCACTTCGCGCGCCACCAGGCCATAGGCCACATAGCTGGCTTCCGCGCCGCCATAGGCTTCGGGAATGGTGGTGCCCAAAAGCCCCATTTCGCCCATTTCCTGGAAAATTTCAGGATCGGTGATCTCGTCACGATAGGCTGCAATGACCCGTGGCTGCAATTTGTCCTGCGCATAGGCACGGGCCGCATCGCGAATCATCCGCTCGTCTTCATTCAGCTGATCATCCAGATGAAACGCATCTTCCCAATCGAATTTGGAAAGGGATGGCATTTCCTTTGGTTTCAGGCGGCTGTTCATATTGATTGTCTCCCTGATCAGGTTCGCAGCACCAAGTCTGCCGGACTATGTCTCCATTGCGACGACAGGACAAGAACGCCTGCCGGTTTCGCCGCAACGGGTGACTGAAAATGTCAGCGCTCATGAATACAATTATCCAGAATACTCATGAGTGCTTAAAGCTTTTCGCAAAATGCGTCAAAAAACCTGCGAGGTAAACCGAGATTCCATAATATGTTCATTACAAAACGGAATGAACATTGCGCCGGAGATTTGAAGCGCGCGAATCGTAGCACTCAGATTGCCGCCTTGCGCATTTCAGCAATGTAAACCTCCCGCAGGTGTTTCGCTGTTGGGCCAGGCATTCCATCGCCGATCTTTTGACCATCGATCTCGACAACCGGCATGACAAATCCCGAAGCCGATGTCGTGAAGGCTTCGACGGCCGTCAGTGCTTCCTCGACGCTAAAGGCACGTTCCACCACTTTCATCTGCAAAGTCCGGGCGCATTTCAACACGGCACGCCGTGTGATGCCGCTCAAAATGACATTGGAGAGATCGCGGGTGACAATCGTTCCATCCTCCAGAACGATATAGGCATTGTTGGACGACCCCTCGGTCACTTGGCCATTGCGTACCAGCCAGGCATCGTCAGCGCCCCTGGATTTGGCTTCCATCTTGGCCATTGAGGGATAGAGCAATTGAACGGTCTTGATGTCACAGCGTGACCAGCGCAGGTCTTCCACCGTCGCCACTTTCTGCCCCCTTGCGGCAAGCGCGCTTTCGATCAACGGTTTCGCCTGGGTGAACAGAACCACGGTGCGCGGCGTTTCTTCCGGTGGGAACAGAAAATCCCGTTCAGCGACACCGCGCGTGACCTGAAGATAGATCAACCCTTCCTGAAGCTTGTTTTCCACCACAAGTCGCCGATGAATTGCCAACAGGTCCTCGTCGCTCATGGGGAAACCCATCGCCAATTCGCCCAGAGAGCGCCGCAGCCTTGCACAATGGCCCGGAAAATCCACCAGTTTGCCATCCAGAACGGATGTCACTTCATAGACACCATCAGCAAAAAGAAAGCCGCGGTCGAAGATCGACACCTTTGCATCTTCTTCGGAGACATATTCTCCATTGACATAGACAGTGCGCATGATCAGCCCCATAGCTCAGGGTTGGAAGGATGAACGCCATGGGCGTCGTAGGAAAGTGGGTTCGACCGGTCCTCACCAAGCAGCAAGGGACCGTCGAGATCAACAATGTCTGCGCCCTGGGCAACCAGTACGGCGGGCGCCATGGCCAGTGACGAGGCAACCATGCAGCCGACCATGATGCCAAATCCCAATCCGACGGCCTCGCGTTTCAGCGCAAGTGCTTCGGTCAGTCCGCCAGTCTTGTCGAGCTTGATATTGATCATGTCATATTTGCCCGCCAGTTCCGGCAGGCTTGACCGGTCATGGCAACTCTCATCGGCGCAAACGGGCAGCGGCCTTTGCATATGCAACAGCGCTTCATCCTGACCGGCAGGCAATGGTTGTTCGACCATGCGAACGCCAAGCCTCAGAAGTTCCGGCGCCAGTGCGGCATAGATATCAGGGGTCCATCCCTCGTTCGCATCGACAATGATCGCCGAATTCGGAGCCCCCTGGCGAACCGCTTCCAACCGGGCGAAATCACCTTCACCACCCAGTTTTACCTTGAGAAGCGGGCGATGCGCATTGAGCTGCGCTTTGCTGCGCATTGTTTCAGGTGTGGCGAGCGAAAGGGTAAAAGCCGTCTGCACGGCTACCGGAGGGGCAAGATCTGCCAGTTCAAAGACACGTTTGCCGCTTTGCTTGGATTCCAGGTCCCACAGGGCGCAGTCCAGGGCATTGCGAGCAGCACCGGCCGGGAGCAGGTCCTGCAATGCCTGGCGGGTCATGCCCGAAGCGATCTCATCGCGCAGGGAACGAATGGCGGCGATGACACCTTCGACAGTCTCATCGTAGCGCCCATAGGGCACACTTTCTCCCCGTCCGACCAGTCCGTCCTGTACAAGTGAAACCGTCACAACGCGCGCCTCGGTGCGCGATCCCCGGGATATGGTGAACACTTCCGCCATCGGGAAAATGGTTTCCTCGACGCGCAATAGGCGTTGTGAACTCATCATGTAAGCCCATCCACCAGCCGCATGGCCCCATGGCGGTAGGGATCAACCGTCGGCAGCCCCATGCGTTCTTCGACCTTGGCCGCATAGTCCAGAGCCTCATCGTCTCCCATGGCCGATGTGTTCAGCGAGATGCCTGTCACCCTGCAATCCGGATTGACAATCCGCGCAAGCAGCAGCGCCGTATCGCGCAATGTTTCAAGACTCTGGGCCCTATAGCCTGGCAGGCCACGCATATGCGGACGGTTCGGCTCGTCACACAGGATCAGCGCATCGGGTTGCCCGCCGTGGATCAGCGCCATGGTGACGCCGGAATAGGACGGGTGAAAAATACTGCCCTGCCCCTCGATCAGATCCCAATGGTCCGGATCATTGTCCGGCGTCAGATACTCCACGGCACCGGACATGAAATCAGCCACCACCGCATCAAGCGGCACGCCGGATCCGGTGATCAGGATACCCGTCTGGCCGGTGGCGCGGAAGGTTGCATTCATGTTGCGGGCACGCATTTCCCGTTCCATGCACAGCGCCGTATACATCTTGCCGATGGAACAATCCGTTCCGACAGCCAGGCATCTTTTGCCCTGTCGCTTTTCCCCATTTGCTATCGGATAGGCAACCTCTGGAACCCGAACATCGTGCAGGCTGCGCCCTTTGGCGGCAGCCAGAGCTGCCAACACCGGCACATGCGTCAGGCGATTGTGCAGTCCCGATGCGAGATCCATGCCGGCCTCGAGAGCTGCTGTCAGCACCTCCAGCCAACGCTCCGAAATCACCCCGCCGCGGTTGGCAACGCCAATGACCAGCGTTCTGGCGCCCTTGGCCATGGCCTCGTCTATGGTCAGGTCGGCGATTCCCATATCGGCTTTGCAACCGGGCAAGCGCAATTGTCCAACAGCGAATTCCGGACGCCAGTCCTTGATTCCGCGAGCAACTTTTGCAGTCAGGGCATCCGGGGCATCGCCCAGAAAAAGCAGATAGGGTGTTTCGATCAAATCAGGCTCCATCATGCAGATATTGAAGATGGTCGAAATATGGATGGTTCATTGACCGAATGCCAGCGCCAATTTTCGCCAATTGACTGCCCACACCGCAGTGTGCAAATTGACCGTCATTTTTTCTGTCGAAGAGGCCGCGCCTTCCGGGATTGCCGTCAATCGCGCTTAGAAGTTTTCATACCTGAAGTGGGAAAAATCAGCACTGAGTCCCGTGCCGGTCAGATCCTGCGCGGCCATGCCGACAAAAGCACCGGTGAAACTGGAATGTTCACCACGGCCACCCTCGTCCGATATGACGGATGCATCCAGAACCGGCCCGATCGGCTGCCATGCACCTTCCTCCAGGGCAAAGCGGAATTGCAACTCGGCGCCGCGCACATCAACACCCAGCCAGACTGGTCCACCCTCTGGCCCAACCTCGGGCAAGACAAGTTCGTGTGCCAGCGGATAGGTCACATCGCCATTAGGCCAGTCTCCTGGGCAGCTCTGGATATCCAGGACCCGCTGCCCCTCCTTGTTGAGGCTGACGCAGAGATAATAAAATTTGGTCTTGTTGTAATACGCCGTCAGCCCTGCCATTTGCTGAAACGAGTGTGGCTGAAACTCCACCGCTGTTTCAGCACTATAGCTGGTTGCTGTCTGCCGCCGGGCAACAAGTGATTGCTCGAACCACGAACCGATGGATTCGCGACCGATCAGCCTTAGGTAACCGGGGCGTGCAACAGTCGAAAAGATCCGGTCCGGTTCGGGTGTTCGCAGCCATTGGAAATCAGCTGGCAATCGAACATTGTCAAATTCGTAATGACACTTTTCCGGACCGGCCTGTGTCGGCAAGGCCGTAACGCTTTCCACCGTCACCGGCGGAACAGGATTGCGATCCGGGGTGTGAAACCAGCCATCATCACCATAGACCACCGGCGCAATACCGGTTTCCCGTCCCAGCGGCGAGCGACGCAGTCCTTCCAATGGCCGCGAACAAAGAAAGGTGTGGAAGAATTGACCATCCGGAGTCTCCACCAATTGCCCATGGCCCACCCGCTGCAGTTTTGAATCCGGTGCATCCTTGGTGGTCATCAGATGGATATCCGGATGCATCTCATAGGGCCCCAAAAGGGATCTTGAACGTGCGTAGGTTATGGCATGGTCATAGCCGGTGCCGCCCTCCGCAGTGCACAGAAAGTACCAGCCGTCATGGCGCAGCAGATGCGGAGCTTCAGTCAGAGCCTGTTTCGAACCTGCAAAAATATTGGTCACCGGCCCGATCAGCTTCTGACTGTCCGCATCATATTCCTGAATGAGAATACCACCGAAAAATCCGGGTTCCACACCATCGGGACCAGGCCGCTTGCCATGATGATTCCACACCATGTTCAAGAACCATTTACGACCGTCGTCGTCATGAAACAGCGATGGATCGAATCCGGAAGAGTTGAGATGAACCGGATCGGACCACGGCCCCTCTATCGCAGGCGCTGTGACAAGATAATTATGAGCGTCCTTGTAGCTGCCGTCCAACCGCTTCACATCCGTGTAGATCAGCCAGAAAAGGCCGTCCGACCAGGACAGGCAGGGCGCCCATATCCCGCAGGAATCCGGATTGCCGCGCATATCAAGCTGGCTGGCTCTCGTCAGGGGCCGACAGGCCAGTGTCCAATTGGCCAGATCGCGTGAATGATGGATCTGAACGCCCGGATACCACTCAAAGGTCGAAGTTGCGATATAGTAATCCTCTCCCACCCGCCAGATGGAAGGATCGGGATTGAACCCGGGCAGTATCGGATTTTTCAGCATCGACAACGCATCCCTTCAACGCAACTTCAAAAAAGATGACATGGAAACAGACAATTGGAACGCATCGTTGATTCAGACTGGCAACAATGCGTTCCGATTCAGATTGGCTCAGACATACCTGTTGACGACATTTTCCAGATATTCCTGGCGGCCGGACCTGGGCTTTGGATTGACATTGGCATCGGTGACATATTTGGCGATGTCATCAAATCCATACTGGCCACTCAGCATTTTGCGGGCTTCTTCACCCTGCCAGCCGGCATAACGCTCTTCAACGAAGCCCGGCAGAACCCCGTCCTCAATCATCGCCGCGGCGGCTTTCAACCCGCGTGCGCAGCAATCCATGCCACCAACATGGGCGATCAGCAGATCGTCCGGTTCGATCGATTGGCGACGCAGCCTGGCGTCAAAATTCGTGCCGCCGGTCTTGAACCCGCCGCCTTGCAGAACATGGTAATAGGCCAGCGCCATTTCAGGCACATTGTTGGGAAACTGGTCCGTATCCCAGCCGGACTGGTAATCATTGCGGTTCATGTCAATGGAACCGAAAATCCCCAGTGCATTGGCCGTTGCCAGTTCATGTTCAAAGGAATGACCAGCCAGGATAGCATGACCCTGCTCGATATTGACCTGAACTTCGTTTTCAAGACCGTAGCGCTTCAGGAAGCCGTATACAGTCGCCACATCGTAATCGTATTGATGTTTTGTCGGCTCCTGCGGCTTTGGCTCAATCAGGATCGCGCCCCTGAAGCCGATCTTGTGCTTGTATTCAACAGCCATATTGAGGAACCGTCCAAGCTGATCAAGCTCACGGCCCATATCCGTATTGAGCAGCGTCTCATAACCTTCGCGACCACCCCAAAGCACATAATTCTGCCCGCCCAGGCGGAAGGTCGCATCCATGCAGGTTTTCACCGTTGCCGCTGCAAAGGCGAAAACATCGGGATCGGGATTGGTGGCGGCACCGGCCATGTAGCGGCTGTTTGAAAACAGGTTGGCCGTGCCCCACAGCAGCTTGACGCCGGTGTCGGCCTGCTTCTGTTCGAGATAATCCACCATGGCATTCAGGTTTTTTGTATTTTCCGAAAAATCGGCGCCCTCAGGCCGCACATCGACATCATGAAAACAATAGTAGGGAACCCCCAACAGCGAGAACATCTCAAAGGCCACATCGGCCTTCTGTCTGGCCAGTTCCATCGTATTGCCAAACCAGGGCCGATCGAAGGTTCGGCCGCCAAATGGGTCCAGCCCTTCCCAGCACAGCGAGTGCCAATAGGCCGTGGCAAACCGCAGGTGATCCTCCATCCGTTTGCCAAGCACCACTTCATCGCGATCATAGTGGCGGAAAGCCAGCGGGTTTGTGCTGTCCGCACCTTCAAACGCAATGCGCTCGATATCCCCAAAAAAACCTGTGCTCATGATAGTGTACTCCGTAGGGCCGGATATGTTTTCCGGTATTGTTGATAGGCATCATCGAAGGCCGAAAGAAATTCCGCATCCGGTTCAATCGTGTGATCTGTGGCAGGTGGCGTACACAGCGCCAGTCCCTGAGCGCCAATGGACGCCAGCATGCCGAGGCGGGCCGCACCAAAGGCAGCACCCACTTCGCCGGCAGCGGGCACATCGATGGGCACATTGAGGGCCGTCGCAATGGTTTTCAACCAGAAGCCCGACCGCGAACCACCGCCGCTGGCCAGCAACCGGTCGACTTTCGTGCCGACGGTGCCCAGGGCCTCAAGATTGTCGCGAAAGGCGAAGGCGACACCCTGCAAGATCGCCGCCGTTATGGCTGGACGATCCGTTGCATGCGAAATATTGGTCAGGGCACCGCGGATGGCGGCGTCATTGTGGGGCGTGCGTTCCCCTGAAAGATAGGGCAGGAAAATGGCTCCGGGCGCTTGCAGGGTGTCGCCCAGTTCACCGGTCAAATCGGCTGCCGAGCGACCTGTAATGCCCGCGAACCAGTTCAGCGTATCGGTTGCCGACAGGATCACACCCATCTGATGCCATCGCTCTGCAACGGCATGGCAGAAGGTGTGAACCGCACTGTCCGCATTGGGACGATAGCTGTCATTGGCCGCAAAGATCACACCGGAGGTACCAAGAGAGACGAATGCCTGCCCCTCCGCAATCGTGCCCATGCCGATCGCAGTCGCCGCATTGTCTCCTGCCCCGCCTGCAACCACGACATTGTCTGCCATACCCCATTCAGCTGCCAGCGCTCCGCGCAGCACGCCGCTGACATCGCTTCCCTCGACCAATCGCGGCATATACGAAATATCCATGTCGCAGGCATCCAGCAAGGAGGACGCCCAGGCCCGTTTTCCGACATCCAGCCAACTTGTCCCCGACGCATCGGACATCTCCGAAACGTAATCGCCGGTCAGCCACAGGCGCAGGAAGTCCTTGGGCAGCAGGACCTTGGCGGTCCTTGCAAAAATGTCAGGCTCATTGTTTTTCACCCACAGCAACTTTGGCGCAGTAAATCCGGGAAAAACGATGTTGCCAGAGAGATCACGAAACAATGGATTGCTGTCCAATGTGGCGGCTTCCGCGTGACTGCGCGTATCATTCCACAATATGCAGGGCCGCAGAACCTTGTCGCTGTCATCCAGCAAGGTGGCGCCGTGCATATGGCCGGACAGGCCAATGCCTGAGACAGCAGCCAACAAGGACGCATGGTCCGATTTGAGCTTCAGCAGCGCCTTTTCAGTCGCCGAAATCCAGTCAGCCGGGTCCTGTTCGGACCAACCGGCAGCCGGCCGTGAGACGTCGAGATTGGCAGAAGCACTCGCGACAATGGCCTGTTTATCGTCAATGATCAGCGCCTTGACACTGGATGTGCCAAGATCAATTCCAAGATACATATTACCTCCCATCATGCCGCCTGCCGAACGAACCGGCGAGCAGCGACCCGGGCAATTGCCCGGGACATTTTATGAGGCCAGCGCGCCCGGGCCCGGTATGGCACCCGGCGGGCATTTGCCAAGAATGATCATCCCCAGCACCTCATCCTTGTTGACGTCTTCCGTTCTGGCATGACCCACAACCTGCCCATTTTTCATCACCGTGACACGGTCGGCCAGATCAAAAACATCGTGGATATCATGACTGACGAGGAAGATGCCGATCCCTTCCGACTTGAGTTGCAGGATCAGCTCCGACACTTGGGCCGTCTCCTCCGGCCCGAGGGCTGCAGTCGGCTCATCCATGATCAGGATGCGCGCATTGAACAAAATGGCTCGGGCGATGGCGACCGATTGCCTTTGCCCGCCCGACAGCGCCTTGACAGGTTCCTTGAAGCGCTGAAAACGCGGATTGAGCCGCCCCATGACATCACGGGCGCGGGCCTCCATCGCCACATCGTCCAGCGTACCCCAGGGGGTCAGCAATTCACGACCGAGGTAAAGATTGCCTGCCGTATCGACATTATCCGCCAGCGCGAGCGTCTGATAGATCGTCTCGATGCCGTAGGCCTTGGCATCCCGTGGGTTGTTGATCGCAACTTCCTTGCCATCAATTTTGATGGTGCCCTTGTCGCGGCGGTAGGCGCCGGAAAGGATCTTGACCAGAGTGGACTTGCCGGCGCCATTGTGGCCCAGCAGGGCCACCACTTCACCGGCGAAAAGGTCAACCGACGTATCATCCACTGCCTGGATACCACCAAAGGCGATCGAGATATTGTCCATATCCACAAGGGATTGAGCTTTATTGACAGAGTTCATCTCTTTTCCCCGCGCTTTCTAATGTTGAGACCGACGGTAAAGCGAATCCAGCCAAACCGCGATTACCAGAACAATGCCGACAACAATGGCCTGCAGCGGTGTATCAAGTCCCAATAGGACCATGCCCGATTGCAGCGATTGCATGACGACGGCACCGATCATCGCGCCGACGATCGTTCCAACGCCACCGGCCAGGGAGGTGCCGCCAATGACCGCGGCAGCAATGGTCAGCAGTTCATCCAGGGTACCCTGCGCATTTGTCGCCGCATTCAGACGCGCCGTCGAAATGGCTGCCGCAATGGCACACAGGATGCCCATGATGATGAATATCTTCATCGTCACCCAGCGCGTATTGATCCCCGCGAAATCCGTTGCCTCGGGGTTGCCCCCCAAAGCAAAGACATAGCGTCCGAACCGTGTCCGCGTGGTGATGAAGGTCATGACGATGCCAACAGCGATGGCCATGAGCACCGGAATGGCAATGCCATGGGCAATCAGCAGATCAGATTCGGCAATCTGCAAATCATTGGCTTCGATATATTTGCGCACGATGCCGATCGGCCAGTAGTAGCTGTTGACGATCCAAACGGCGCCCAGGATGACGAAACAGCCGATACCGGCAAGAAACCCCTCCGCCCAAAGCGGCCGCAGCGGAAATTTGAACCTTTGACGCTGACGTCTCGAGTTCCAGATCATTGCAATGATGGCGATACAGGCCACGATCCCCACTGCCCAGCTTGCGGTCGCACCGATGGAACCCGTGGGACCACCACCCATCAACCGAAAGGTTGAATCCATCGGTGAAACGGTTCGCCCGGACGTTACCCACCAGGCAGCACCGCGCCATACGAGCAGACCTCCAAGCGTCACAATGAAGGCGGGCACGCCAAGATAGGCGATGACATAGCCATGCAAAGCGCCGATCGCAGCCCCCACGGCGATACCGACAGCCAGAGCAATCACCCATGTGACGGGATTGTCGTAGCCGATAAGCGCCGGCAATAGTTCCGCCTGGGTGACGGCCATGATCATGCCCACGAAGCCCAGAATGGACCCGACTGACAGGTCAATATTGCGTGTTACGATGACAAGAACCATGCCTGTGGCCATCACCGCCACAGAGGCTGTCTGAACAGACAGATTCCAAAGATTGCGGGGCGTCAGAAAGAGGCCACCGGAAAAAATATCAAACAATATCCAGATCAGCAGCAATGCGCCGATCATCCCAAGCATGCGGGTGTCGAGCTCCGTCGCCTTGAAAAAACGCGCCAGGATCGACATCTGCGAAGCACGGGCCTTTTCGCCTTCAGGCACTGCCTGCAAGCCCTTGTCGTCCGTCATGTCGGGACCTCCCCTGAGATATTTCAAAAAACGCCGCGATCTTCAAAGACCGCGGCGCTTCGCACATTCATCCGGAATGTGCTGATCAGTTGCAGGCAGCCGTCGTGCCGGCCTTGACGCCTTGGCATACGACATCCTTGGAAACCCATCCAGCGTCGATCACGACGTTCAGGTTATCCTTGGTGATCGGCACAGGCGCCAGGAAAATGGCGTCCATTTCGACACCGCCGGGACCACCCGACCATTTGACCGCACCAGGCACATCAGCCATCGCCGTTCCATTGGCCAGCAATGAGGCAATTGCCGCTGCGTTCTTGCCAAGTTCACGGGCATCTTTCCAGACGGAAACGGTCTGGGTTCCCAATGCAACGCGGTTCAGCGCGGCATGATCGCCATCCTGACCGGATACAGGCACGGTTCCGTCCATACCCTGGGAAGACAATGCAGCAACAACACCGCCGGCTGTACCGTCATTGGATGCAACAACAGCGTCAACCTTGTTGTCGTTGGCTGTCAGGATCTGCTCCATGTTACGCTGAGCATTTTCCGGCTTCCAGCCATCCGTATAGGCTTCGCCTACATTCTTGACCTTGCCTGAATCCATGGCTTCCTTGAGAACTTCCATCTGACCGGAAAACAGGAAATCCGCATTCGGGTCAGCCGCTGACCCCTTGATGAAAGCATAATTGCCTTCGGGCTTGGCAGCCAGAACCGCACGCGCCTGCATGCGACCGACTTCCTTGTTGTCGAATGTGATGTAGAAAGCTTCCGGATTTTCGATCAGCCGGTCGTATCCGACAACTGGAATGCCTTCAGCAGATGCTTTTTCAACTGCCGGTCCGATGGCGCCAGCATCCTGAGCGAGAATGATCAGAGCATTGGCGCCCTGAGCAATCAGCGCTTCAACATCGGTCAACTGCTTGGAAGCAGAAGACTGCGCATCAGCAGAGATGTAGCTGTCGCCGGCTGCCTCAATGGCGGCCTTCATCGCAGCTTCGTCTGTCTTCCAGCGCTCTTCCTGGAAATTGGACCAGGACACACCAATGACTTTGCCATCAGCCAGTGCAGAACCAGCAAAGGAAACAGCAAAAACTGCACCTAAAAGTGCAGCATTAAGGATCTTCATATTAACAACCTCCCGGTGAGTGGACCATCGAACCGCCCATTCGGAACGATTGGTCTCGCTTACACATGAGCCATTTAATTCGAGGCTCGAAAAAAATAGTGACTTAATCGCCAAGCTGTGTCAACTTGATTTTCATATTGCGCTAAGTTGTTGTAATGCAGCAATTATATTGCATTGCAACAATTCATCTCTGAACCCGGGAGGAAATGGGGGCGGTGGCTGAGCTTGAACGATCAGATGATGTGCGCAAGCGCAATCGGGCCCGTATTCTTGGTGTTTTGCGGCACAATACATCCCGATCACGAAAGGGAATCTGCGCGAAAACCGGGCTGAGCGCCTCGACCGTATCGGCCATCACATCCGAACTTCTGGACGAAGGAATTATCGTCATCATGGAGGCCACAGCCACTGAAAACAGCGGCCGGGGTCGGCCGCAGGTTCGCCTGGCACTGAACCCCGCTGCCGCCCTGGTGGCTTCCATCGTGCTGCAACTTGACCGGGTGTCGGTGACCATTTCCGACTATGCGGGAAATATCGTTGCCGGCATTGATCGGGCCTTCGAGGCACGCCTTGCCAGCCCTCAGGCCTTTTATGAAATCGTCAAGGACGCGACCAAAAGCGCCTTGTCTCAATTGCCGACTGAAGGGCGCGCATTAAAGCGCATCATGCTGGGTGTGCAGGGCGTCACAGACGTCGATGGCACATCCATGCTCTGGTCGCCGATCACCCCGCATCGCAACCTCGCCTTCAAAGCAGAACTGGAACCCCTGTTCCATGCGCATGTCGGGGTCGCCAATGATTGCAGCATGATCGCCCGCGCCCTGCACTGGCGGGCCCCGGACCGTTACAACAGAAATTATGCAGCAGTGCTGCTGTCACATGGTATCGGCATGGGTCTCATGCTGAATGGCGAACTGGTCAGCGGCATTCGCTCTTCCGGCACCGAATTTGGCCATATATCCTACATCCCCAATGGCGCGCTCTGCCGCTGTGGCCGCACCGGCTGCATAGAGGCCTATGCAGGCGACTATGCCATCTACCGTCGCTCCCACGCCATCAGCGATGCAAACGAACCCAGAAACGATATCAATGCTCAGCAGATGCGGGCCGTCCATCTGGCCGCAAGTGCCGGAGATGCCGACGCCATTGCGGCCTACAGGGAGGCAGGGCAAGCACTGGGCACCGGCCTGGCCGACATGTATGCCCTGATGGATTCCTTTCCCGTGGCTTTTGTCGGAAAGGGAACGGAAGCTTTTGAATTCATCGAAGTGTCCCTGCGTGAAACAATCAACAAGACCAAGCTGGACGTGATTGATGATGACATCGAGATTCACTGTTTTCCGGACGAGAATCCACTGATCATAGACGGCTGTACAATCACCGCACTGTTCGAACTTGACGTCATGTTTGCCGGGGCAAGCAATCCTGCGATGGAGGTTTCCAATTATGCCGACTTCTAAAGCTCTTCTGACCGGATTGTTCATGTTCGCAACCTTGGGTGCGCCTGCCGCTGCCGACGATTCAACGGTCCCCGATCCCTGGCTGGAACAGACAATCGGCCATCATGTGGATCCGGAAAAATATTCAGGAACACTGTCAAAGGACCAACTGCAATCCCTGACGACCATAGGCGAGAGCCTGTTCAAGGCCAGGTTCACTTCCATCGACGGGGTCGGCCGACCAATGGCCACCCAGGCCATCATTCCGACAAAACGCAAAAGACCGCCGCAGCAATCATTCCAACGGCTGGCCGGCACCGATTCCAATGCCTGCTCGTCCTGCCACAATGATCCGATTATCGGCGGTGCAGGCGATTTCGTCACCAATGTTTTCGTTTCCGAAGGTTTTACCAACGCTGATTTTGACAGCACCGACCCGCAATTTTCCAATGAACGCAACACCAATCATCTGATGGGTGCGGGGCTCATCGAACTGCTCGCCCGTGAAATGAGCGCCGATCTGCAAGACCAGCGCCGTGCTGCCCTGAAAGCAGCACGGGCCAGCGGCAAGCCGCAGGTGGCACAGCTCAACAGCAAAGGCGTCGATTTTGGGAAAATCATCGCAGGCCCTGACGGTATCGTCGACCTGTCAGCAATCGACGGTGTTGATACGGATCTGGTCATTCGCCCGTTCAGCCAGAAAGGCGTCATTGGTTCGCTCAGACAATTCACCGTCAATGCCCTCAATCACCATCACGGCATGCAGGCAGAAGAACGTTTTGGCGCACGATGGACCGGAGAAAATGACTTTGATGCGGACGGGATAGAAGGTGAAATGACCCGCGGTGACATTTCCGCGCTGGTCGCCTGGCAGGCCACTTTGAAACCACCAATAGAGCTTGTGCCGGAAAATGCACAATGGCGACAAATGGCTGCGGAAGGCTCCGAATTGCTTGACGAGACTGGCTGCACACAATGTCACCGGCGGCATCTGCCGCTCAACAGCCTGTCCTTTGCCGATCCCGGCCCGCTCGACAGCGCAGGCACCCTGCGCCAGGGCGACGTCAGCCAAACCGCAACCTATGACCTGGCGCTCATGGCCTGGTCGGCCACCCTGCCCCGCGATGACAACGGCGCCGTGCTTGTTCCGCTTTTTGGCGACCTGAAGCGGCACACCATTGCCGATCAGCAAATCGCCCATCTCGGCAATGAATTGCTCGGCCAGCGCTTTGTGGATCGGGACGTCTTCATGACCGGTGAATTATGGGGCATCGCATCCACGGCCCCCTTTGGACATCGTGGTGATCTGTCAACGCTTGACGAGGTCATCCGGGTGCATGGCGGCGACGCACGCCAAAGCCGGGATCGCTACATGGAACTGGACGATGCACAACGGGTGGCGCTCATTGCCTATCTGAAAACCCTGGTGATTGAACCATGAACAAGACATCCACCTTCTGCATAACCACAGCACTGTTGATGAGTGGCTGGGCCTTGGTGGCCCATGCCGCCGATGAAGCCGGGCAAACAGCTGTGCAAATGGATGTTCCCGTCATGGCTGAACAGGCAAAGGCTGCAGGCCTCGAACACAGCTACACGGGCCCCTGGGAATATTTCGTCGGTGGTGGAGCAGCGTCCCTTGATTGCAACGGCGACCGTTTTCCAGACCTGATGCTGGCCGGCGGAACCAGCAAGGTGCAACTCTTCGTCAATGAAAGCAAACCGGCAGGACCGCTGAAATTTACCCCTCAAAAACTGGATATCAACGACACGGAACTGGAGAGCGTGACCGGGCTTTATCCGATCGACCTGAACAATGACGGCTTCAAGGATGTCGTCATGCTGCGCCTTGGCCGCAACATCATTTTGAAAGGCGGACCCGATTGCAGCTTCAGCAATGCCAACCGCGAATTTGCCTTTGACGGCGGACGCGCCTGGACAACGGCCTTCGCTGCCACATTTGAAAGGGACCAGCCCTTCCCCACCCTCGCCTTCGGCAATTATGTCGACCGCTCGGCACCCGGATCACCCTGGGGCACCTGCCATGACAATATCCTGTTGCGCCCGCAGGGAACGGACAGCCCGCACTACCGCGAGGCGGACATTCTGACACCTGGCTTTTGCACCCTGTCGATGCTCTTTACCGACTGGAACCGCTCCGGCACACCGGCGCTGCGCATGACCAATGACCGGCAATATTACCGCGATGGCGAAGAACAGATGTGGCGTGTCGACCCCGGCAAGCCACCGCGTCTTTTTCGCCGGTCCGATGGCTGGAAACGGGTCAACATCTGGGGCATGGGGATCGCTGAAGGCGATATCGATGCCGACGGCTTCCCTGAATATGCCCTGACATCCATGGGCGACACCAAGTTGCAAACGCTGGACAGTGAAGCAGAGGAAGGGCGTCCGGTTTACCGCGATATCGCCTATGAGCGCCATGCGACGGCCCACCGCCCCTATATTGGCAGTGACCTCAAACCCTCCACCGGCTGGCACTCCGAATTCGCCGATTTCAACAATGACGGCCTGCTGGACCTCTACATTGCCAAGGGCAATGTGGAAAGAATGCCTGATTTTGCCGCCTTCGATCCGGACAATCTTTTGCTCGGCCAACACGACGGGACTTTTGTCGAGGTCGGTGACCGAGCGGGCATCGACCTTGACCGGCGGGGCCGCGGGGCAGCGATCGCCGATTTCAACATGGACGGCAATCTCGATCTGGTGGTTGTCAACCGGGAAGCCCCGGCCAGTGTCTTTCGCAATCTGGGTGGAAAAGCCGACTGGGGCGCCAGACCCATGGGCAACTGGCTGCAGATAGAACTCCAGCAGGACGGCGAAAATATCAACGCGGTTGGAGCGACCATCCTCGTCAAGTCCGGCAATGCGACGCGTCTGCGGAAGATACAGACAGGCGGCGGCCACGCTTCCGGTCATGCCGGTTTCGTCCATGTGGGCACAGGCGTTGCCGAGCGCGCCCAGATCCGCGTGCAATGGCCCGATGGCGAATGGAGCCCACCCTATCGGGTCTTTGCCAATAATTTTGTCATCATTCGTCGCGGCGACACCGATGCGCGTTACTGGTATCCTTAGAAGAATCCCCTTGGCGCTGAAGACTGCCTGCCAGACTTGTCAAAACACGAGGCCAATGCAAGATTGTTGCTTCTTGCTGGCAGAAAAGGCAGTTCTGACAAATGGTGTGTATCCGCGTAAACCCCGCCAATATCACACGCAAAAGCAAAAAGCTGACCGCCGGCGATCGCCTGATTGTCGAAAAGGGCATCTATGGCAAGCCCATCGTCTTCAATGGCCTTGCCGGCACCTGGAAAAAGCCCATCCTTATCGAAGCGGAAAAAGGCGCGGTTTTCACCAGCGGCCTTAGCCTTTCCGAATATACCGAGCGGGCCAATCTGATCGCCCTGCGCCGCCAGGCCGCCGGTTATTATCCCAGTGTCGGACAGACTGCGGATGAAGCGGCTCTGGTCTTTTTACACTGCAAGCATATCATCGTGCGCAAGTTCAAATTTGTCCGATGCTGGCCGACAGCTCTCTATCTGGACGAATGTCAGCATATCAAGCTCAGTCGGCTCCGGTTCCGGGAAGGCACCATTGCGATCGGCGCAAACGGATCCACCACCCGTGACCTGACAATTACCCGATGCAAATGGAAACAGGACGTCAGCCGCGACCATGCCATGTGGAACACCATCCCCTGGTCGGCCATCCACGGTTCAAAGGACAATACCGACAGTCCCGGTGTGGATCTTAAAGCTGATTACCGGGCCTGGGACGGTGACTTTTTCCGTGCATGGGATGTCGCCGGCAACATCACCATTCGCAAAAACAGGATTTCAGATGCTTTCAATGCGATTCATTTTTTCAATCGGATGGATCAACTGCCACCGGGAGTTGACCCGAATAGCCTGGCATTCAACGATGGCCGGCGCGCATCAACCAATGTGTTGATTGAAAAGAACTGTTTCAAACGCATTCGCGACAATGTGATCGAACCGGAAAACCATGCCTGGAACTGGGTCATCCGGCACAATGTACTGGCAGATTGCTACCGACCTTTCTCTTTTGAACTGAACCGTGCTGGCTGGTTTTACATCTATGGAAATTATGGCTGGGTGAACAATCCGCCCGGATCCATCGCGAAAGAACGCGAAAACGCATCGCATTTCAAACTGGGAGGCGCTCAACAGAACGAGGGGGAAATCTATGTGTTCAACAATTCCTGGTTCTATCGGTCCGGCAAGGGAATTTTTCCCCGTGGGATTTTGAACAAGCTTCGCCATTTCAACAATGCCATTGGCTACGGCAACACCCAAAAAGCTCGGATGTTCGGAAAGACCGATGGCCTTGCATGCACTACAATCCCTTTTTCGCTGTCAGAAACCGCCAAGGATATTGCTGAGCGCTTCACCCGGAAATGGCAGGAAAAGGAGCACGATATCGTCTTTGACGGCGACATTTCGCAGGACATCTATTTTCCTGAAACATTGCGCAACAGGGGCTATGCCATCGGCCGTCATGCCAAAGGCGGCACACCAGGCTTTGCCCATCCCGAGGCACGACGTCCTGATCTGTCCGTTACGCCGGGCTCGGCTGCCTATGGCAATGGCCTGGCCTGGACCATTAATCTGCCGGGCGGAAGAAAATTCTGCTTGCCGCAGGGTTTGAATGTGGGTGCGTATCAGAGCACCGATATCTACCACGATATCGATTCCTGTTTCCAGTTCCTGCCCGAATCAAAAGGGCTTTCAGACTGCTCAAAAGCTCCGCAAACGGAAGTTCAGAAACCCGAAAAACCGCATCTGCTTTTGTTCTGAAAAAACCCGTTTTGAGACAATGCCGGTTCTTGATCCTGTCAGCCCGCGGTAAAAGCGGCCTTGCCGCCAACCCAGACGCGCTCCACGTTGAGCGCATTGGACAGCTGGACAAAATCCGCCCGACCACCCGGGCCTATATGCCCGTGAAGTTTATCAACGCCCATAGCCTGAGCCGGATAGAGGGACGCCATGCGCAACGCTTCATCCAGTTCGAGCCCGACCACGTCATGCAGAAAACGCACCGAAGCAATCATGTCGATATCCGCGCCAGCAAGCGTTCCATCTTCCAATGTGAGCCTGCCGCCTGAACGGGAAATCCTGCGACCGTTGAGCGTGAAGAATGTCTGTTCGCTTCCAATCGTCGACATGGCGTCGGTGACGAGGAAAATCCTGCCCGGCCCCTGCTTGGCGCGTATGGCAATGCCCATGACGATCGGATCCACATGGAACCCATCGGCAATGAGCCCCACCGACACGCCACCCTGCGACAGGGCTGCGCCGACCATGCCGGGTTCACGGTGGCCAAGCGGGCTCATGGCGTTGAAGAGATGCGTCACCAAAGTTGCCCCTGCCTCCACCAGTGCCACGGCATTGGCGCAGCTGGCATCACTGTGCCCCAGACTGACCTTGATGCCGGCATCTACCAATTGGCGCACCTGTTCAGGGTCAACGGCTTCCGGCGCGACGGTTACGAGAAGGTTTGCCACTTTCGCTCGGGCAGCCACAAGGCGCGCGATATCTCCGTCATGCGCCATCCGGATGAAACGGGCATCATGGGCGCCGCGGCGCGCCTGCGACAGATGCGGTCCTTCCAGATGCAAACCCAGACAACCGGCAATCTTTTGCTGATGAGCCGCCTGTGCGGCCTTGATAGCCAGCGCCGTTTTATCAGGCCCATCGGAAATCAGGGTGGGAAGCAATGCGGTCGTGCCAAATTGCCGGTGAGCCGCACATATGCACTCGATCGCCTCGACGCTGGGTTCGTCATTCAACAAAACACCACCGCCGCCATTGACCTGCAGATCGACAAAGCCGGGCACCAGCATCCCCTCGCCCGCATCCGCCAAGGGCATTTTCACTGGCAATTGCCCGGCCGGCACAATGTCGCTGACAATACCGTTTTCAAACACAACGCAGCACGCTTCATGCCAGCGTGAGCCGTCAAATATCTTCCGTGCGCTTATCGCCGATCTCTTGTTCATGGGGCCTCAGTCACCTTTGTTCCGATCAGTATCCTGTTGACAGGCAAACGAAAAAACCTTCTCAACAATTATCAGCGGCAACCGCATCGGTAAATGGTCGAGCAATGATCCGTTATCCAGTTTATGGAAAGAGATTACGAACAAATCTTGGTATGGCCTTGCGCACCCTCAGGCTGATTGGGGGCACAAAAACAGCCGCACCCCCTGTCCTGGCAAAGTGATTGCCGATTGCACCGGTCAACAGAGTATCGATAATGGACTTGTTGTCGCACAAATATCCCGCCAGTCGCGAAAAGCCTGAAGGGTACAGGTGGTCTGAGCATGTGTAATAGTAACGTGTGGCCTTGCCGAGTGCGATCAAATCCACGAAGGCACCGATTGTTGACTTTGTCATTTCATCTGCGCTGTCAAAGGCCGCAGGATCGTGAACCGGCAATCCGTTTGTCTGTGGAAGTGTCGAAACCGTAAAGACATTGCAAGTCTTGAAAAGCGATTTTGCATCGCTAAGCACACCAGGGTCGTCACTGCAGACCAGCAAAGGCCTGTCACGGACCCGGTTTGAAATTCGCCGGAAAAACCGGTGATAATCGGTTCGTAGATCCGTGTTGCGAACATGAATGGCGGCATAGTCAAACGTCAGATGTCTTGTGCGCTCGCTGACGATCTCAGCCAGCTTTGGAGTGAACCTCACCCGATTGAGAAGTTCAAACGAACGAATGCCACCACCGCTTTTGTAATGCAATAAAACCGATTCTGCATAATCCTTTTCAAAATCAAACGATAGACCAGTAACAGAAGATTCTTCTACATCGTGGTATTTCGAATTCCTTGCGTCACGATAATCCCAGAGTCGACCCTGTGCAGATGCTGGAAAACAGCCTGCCTCATTCATTTTTTCAATGAGGTCCTCATCAGCCGAGAAGACAACGGCTTTGGTTTGATCCAAAGGCTCAAAAAACTCAGAGAAGGCAGCAGCCAGATTCGACCTGGCAGTATCCACGACGAGTGTGCGATCGAAGCGCTCCGCATATTGCCAGCAATTCTCGATCTGACATAATACATCGTTGAGACCGCCTCTTGGCCTGCATATCAACCATCTTTCTGTAATATTTGTCTTTGAAGGCATGATAGGTCAGTCCATTTGAACAGCTTTAATTACACCTCAAGTGCCTGCTGTAGAGGGCTCATCAAGACGATGGCGCATAAACAAAGCAAACGTAAAATCCAACGAAGAGCCCTATCTGCTCACGGTTCAACAAAAATCCCATTCGTGCGTCCGGGGCTCAAGCTCGGCCGGAACGACGACAATCAGCCCTTTGGCCATCAGCTCTCGTTATCAACGAATAAAGTAGCGCCCCCGTCTCCTTTTCATGCATTTATGCCCATCACCCATGGCAAAAAACGCAGATTGCCCAGCCTGCGTTCTTTATCATAACGGATCATGCCGCCCCACATCCGCCAAGGGCATGTTCACCGACAATTGCCCCGCCGGCACAATGTCGCTGACAATACCGCTTTCGAAAACAACGCAGCACGCTTCATGCCAGCGTAAACCATCAAATATCTTTCGTGCGCTTATCGCCGATCTCTGGTTCATGGGGCGTCAGTCACTTCTGGTCTTACCGGTATCGCACAGGCAGGCATACGCCAAACAACCCGCTCAACTGTTATCGGCCGCAACCGCCTCGGTAATATGACGCATGACGTCAGGATAGGCCGCGGTGACCCGGCTCCAGTTTGGAATGAAGGGGGTTTCCATGGGGTTTTCCAGAAACGTGGTGCCTGCTTCGACGATATTGGCGGCAAAAAGCTCGACGGCCTTCTCTTCCTGATGGCGATCAAGATGCAGGCCATTCATGGCCGCATCATTGTAATACATTTCAATCAGGTCGAGGGCTGTCCGGTAATAAGTGGCTTTCACCGTGCGGAAATTCTCCTTGCTGAAGGTAACCCCATCCGTCGCCAGTTTTCGAAACAGCGCTTTGGAAATATCCATCGACATGCGCGACAGACCGTTATTCGCATCATCTTCCGAAAGCGGTTGATGCTTGTGATCATAGGCGTCGGAAATATCCACCTGGCAAACCGAATGGCGACTGAGATTGCGCCAGACTTCGGATAGGACGCCAATTTCCAGCCCCCAATCGGACGGGATGCGAATGTCCGGCAGGATGGATGTGCGCATGGCAAATTCGCCGGCAAGCGGATATCGGAAGCCTTGCAGATATTCCAGATAATCCTGGTGGCCACAGGTCTTTTGCAGGCTCAGCAACAGGGGCGTGACCAATAGCCGTGTCACCCGGCCGTTAAGCTTGCCATCGGCGATACGCGGGTAATAGCCCTTGCAAAACTGGTAGGAAAAACCCGGATTGGCCACCGGATAGATCAAACGGGCCAGCATTTCACGCGAATAGGTGACGATGTCACAATCATGCAAGGCCACCACGTCGCAATTTTGCGATGCAAGGGCATGGCCGATGCAATACCAGACATTGCGGCCCTTTCCCGGTTCCGTGGGCGCCAGATTTGCGTCAGCAAGCTGATCGTGTATGGCCCGCAAGCGCGGTCCGTCATTCCACAGAATGTCGTGTCTTTGCGGCAGGCGGGAAAAATATTCCCTCGCAAATTCAAACTGTTCCCTGTTGGCGCGATCCAGACCGATGATAATGTGATTGATATAATTTGCGCCGCAAAGTTCATCAACAATTCCGGCCAGCGCCGGTGTCTCCAGCTCCGAAAACAGCGACGGAAGAATCAGTGTGATTTTTCGCTTCTCGGCAAATTGCACGAGCTGGCGCTCCAGATCCTGGGCGGACTTGCGCGATAGATTGTGAAGCGTTGCGACACTGCCGTTCTGGTGAAAATCCGCCATCAGGTTTCCTTCTTGACCTTAGTCTTTTGTCATAACCCTGTTTGCCAGAAATGACAAAACAGATTCATTCCACCCGGCTGGACCCGCCATTGTCGCCCGGATGATCCTGCCATCTTTCTCCCCCTGCATGGGCCCGATACCACCATGGGCTGGATTGGGTATGATCGCTCCTCTGCTCGCCGCTTCCAGCATGGCCAGATCATTGTCCGCGTCACCAAGCGCAAAGCTTTCGACCGGGCCGTCCCAACGACTTTCATAGAGAGAGACGATCTCGCGCAACCGATCCGCCTTGCTGGCGCCGAAAGACAGGGTCAGGAACCGCCCGCCCTGCTGGGCGAACAAAGATTTTGCATCAAGCGCCAAAAGGAATTGTTGCAATTGCACATCGCTACCCGACCAAAGGCCCGGTTCGGAAAAATCGCGCTGTTTGGCCCGCGCCGAAGCCGCAAGGTCAAGGCCTGTGCGCCTGGAGACCTCGTCGGCACTCCAGTCGGAAAATCCGGAAAAGCCGCAGCGCAGGGCATTGGGCATGGACGTCAACACCGCCAGCAACGCATCATGGGATCGCTGTGCTTTTGGGTAGCTGACATGGGGCGGCAAGACGCCGGCCCCATTTTCGACAATGGCTTCGCAATGGTCAAAACCGAGGGCGGCCCGCAAGGGTGCCATTTCGGCCGCCGTCTTGCTGGAAGCAAGAACAAGCGGAATGTCCTGCTCCTTGATTTTTTTCAGCGCCGGAAGCGCTGCCTGCCAGGAATAATCAGCATGGTCGAGCAATGTTCCGTCCAGATCGGAAAAAATGATGATCCGTTGCTGACCTGTCATCCCTTCCAACCACTCAACTGCCTGTGGAATTCATCTGTCAGGTATGCTTTGCCCCGATTCCTGACCAATGGTCAATCCTGTTCAGGGAACGCGACGGTTCATTGCCTCTGGTTTTCCGCCGCAATGTCAAGTTGCGTGGCCCTTGCCTTCATGATTATCGGGAAGAATAGCCGTCGCCTCGATCTCCACCTTGGCCCGGTCCTCGATGAGGGCGGTCACCTGAACGACTGCCATGGCCGGAAAGTTCCGTCCCATGACACGGCGATAGGCTGCTCCAAGTTCCTTTTGGCCGGCAATATAGGCGACCTTGTCTGTCACATACCATGTCAGCCGGACAATATGCTCGGGCCCGGCACCGGCCTCCGCCAGTATGGCAACGATATTGGCAAGGGTTTGCTCACACTGGCCGACGAAATCATCCGTCTCGAATTCCTGGTCCTTGTTCCAGCCGATCTGCCCACCGGTCACCACGAATTGTCCACGGGCGGCAATGCCGTTGGAATAGCCTCTGGCTGGTTTCCAGCCTTCTGGTTGCAGGAATTTCATGGCTCTGCCCTCTTTATGCTGTTCATGTTCATTGCGGTTTTTCCCATCAGACACCCAGGTAGCGATCGCCGATTTCGTTGGACAAATTGCCCGGCGTTCCGTCCCGGACGCTTTGTCCGCGTTCAAGGCCGAAGCAGCGATCAGCCACTTTCAAAAGTTTAATCAAGGTCTTGTCGACAATCCGGATCGATTGCCCCTCGCCTTTCAGTTCGCGCACGCTCGACCAGATTTCCCGCCGGATGATCAGGTTTCCGTTTTAAGGCGATATCTTTGAATTTTGCCTGTCTGCGTTTTTGGCAAATTGGCGATAAACTCAATGGATCGGGGGTATTTGAACGGTGCAATGGTTGCCTTGACGTGATCCTGCAGCCGTTTGACGGTTTCTGCATCCGCCGCAACACCCTGGCACAGAACCACAAAGGCTTTCACGATTTGCCCGCGCTCCTCGTCAGCAGCACCGATCACGCCGCACTCCACAACATCTCCATGTGCCAGCAACGCCGCTTCAACCTCCGGCCCTGCAATGTTGTAGCCCGATGAAATGATCATGTCATCGGCGCGGGCAACAAAGTGAAACACGCCCTCTTCATCCTGGATGAAAGCATCACCGGTGACGTTCCAGCCATCGCGCACGTAGTCCTTTTGCCGTTTGTCATTGAGGTAGCGGCAACCGGTCGGGCCGCGCACGGCCAATTTTCCGGGCTCGCCTCGCGGCACTTCATTCATGTTGTCATCAACAACCTTTGCCTGATAACCCGTCACCGGCGTGCCTGTCGCACCGGCGGCTGAATTGCCGAGCCGGTTGGAGATGAAAATATGCAACATCTCGGTAGCACCTATGCCATCGAGCAGCGGCTTGCCTGTCTTGGCCATCCAGGAATCATAGACCGGCGGCGGCAGGGTTTCTCCCGCCGATACGGCAACGCGCAGGGAGGAAAGATCGGCTCCCTTATCCATCGCTGACAGCATCGCCCGATAGGCCGTCGGCGCCGTAAAGCAGATCGTTGCCTTATAGGTCTGGATGATTTCAATCATATTGGGTGGCGTTGCACTTTCCAGCAGGGTGGCTGCAGCGCCGAACCGCAAAGGAAAGATTGCCAGACCTCCAAGCCCGAACGTAAACGCCAGGGGCGGTGAGCCGATAAAGATATCGTCCGGCGTTACACCAAGAACTTCTTTCGCATAACCGTCGGCGACAACCAGCAGATCACGGTGGAAGTGCATCGTTGCCTTGGGTTCACCGGTCGTACCGGACGTAAAGCCCAGCAGCGCCACATCATCGCGCCCGGTATCGACAGAATTGAATCGCACCGATTTGTTCAGCGCAACCCTGTCCAATTCGGCGTCATGATTGGCCGTCCCGTCAAACCCGACAACCTTTTTCAAGGTTGCACTGTCCTTGGCACAAAAGACCAACTCATCCATCAACCGTGTATCACAAAGCGCCAGAGAGATTTCAGCCTTGTCAACAATCTGCGAAAGTTCGACTGCCCGCAGCATCGGCATCGTATTGACAACAACCGCTCCCGCCTTGGTCGCTGCCAGCCAGCAGGCAACCATGGCCGGATTGTTGGCCGAACGGATCAGCACCCGGTTGCCGGGCACAATGCCGTAATCCTCGACCAGCGCGTGGGCAATCTTGTTGGTCCAGTCGGAGAGTTCCTTGTAGGTCCGCCGCCGACCATTACCGATCAGCGCCGTATGATCGCCAAATCCCTTGGCAACCATGGCGTCGGTCAGTTCAACGGCAGCGTTCAGCCGCTCGGGATATTCAAATGGGGACATGTCGAGAACCGGCCAGTTCTCGAAAGGTGGCAGATTATCCCGGGTGAATGTATCAATATGGGCCGAGTGGCCGAGTGTGATCGCTGTCATGACGAAGCTCCGGCGAGTGCATTGGCTAGTGTTTGTCGTGCAATGATGACTTTCTGGACATCAGAAGCACCTTCATAAATCCGCAGGGCGCGAATTTCACGATAGAGACTTTCGACAATATGTCCGCTGCGAACACCGTCGCCGCCGTGGATCTGCACGGCCTTGTCGATGACCTCCTGCGCCTTGTCGGTGGCAAATAGCTTGGCCATGGCAGCCTCCCGTGTCACCCGGGCAGCGCCACTGTCCTTGGTCCAGGCCGCACGATAGATCAGCAGGGCTGCCGCATCGACGTCCAGCGCCATATCGGCAATATGCCCCTGCACCATCTGCAATTCTGCAAGCGGCGCACCAAACAGCTCACGGGATGTCGCCCGGTCGATGGTCTCATCCAGGGCACGCCGGGCAAAGCCCAGCGCCGCCGCCCCCACGGTCGAGCGGAACATGTCGAGGACCGACATGGCGATGCGAAATCCGTCTCCGGGTTTGCCGATCATCGCACTCTCGGGAACACGGCAATCATTGAAAGCCAGCCGCGCGAGCGGGTGCGGTGCGATGACATTGATGCGCTCGGCAACCTCCAGACCCGGCGTGTCGGCAGGCACCACAAAGGCACTGATGCCCCGGGCGCCCTCGGCCTCTCCGGTGCGTGCAAAAACAGTGTAGACATCGGCAATACCACCGTTTGAGATCCAGGTTTTCTCGCCATTAAGCAGGAAATCACCGCCATCACGGGTGGCACTTGTTTCAAGATTGGCCACATCCGACCCGGAGCGCGGCTCGGACAGGACAAAACCCGCCAGGGCCTGCCCCTGACGGGTTTTTGTCAACCATTCATGTCTCTGAGCCTGGGTCCCGAAAAGCGAGACGGCCCCCATGCCCAGTCCCTGCATGGCAAAGACAAAATCGGCAAGACCATTGTGCCGCGCCAGAATTTCGCGCGACAGGCACAGGGTGCGCACATCAATGGTTGATTGTTCATTTTGCGGATCGACCGCGCTGTGCAGCAGCCATCCGGCGCTGCCAAGCATTTCGGCAATTTGGCGACAGGTCTCGTCAACATTGTCATGGCCGAGATCCGCCAGATTGTTGGCCACCCATTCATCAAACCGATCATGGAATTCCCGGTGCCGGTCATCCAGAAAGGGCCATTGCAGAAAACTCCGGTCCGCCATGCTCAGTTCCCCTCAAATACCGGCTTTTGCTTTGCCACAAAAGCATCATAGGCACGCTTGAAATCCCGGGTCTGCATGCAGATTGCCTGGGCCTGCGCTTCGGCCTCGACGGCCTCGTCGATAGACATGGACCATTCCTGTTTCAGCATGGTTTTTGTCATCATGTGGCCAAAATTCGGGCCATCAGCCAACCGCGTTGCAAAGGCAACAGCTTCGGCTTCCAATTGCGCGCCATCCACCAGCCGGTTGTAAAAACCCCAGCGCTCACCCTCAACGGCAGACATGGTGCGTCCGCTATAGAGAAGTTCAGCCGCACGGCCCTGGCCTATGATGCGCGGCAGGATTGAACAGGCGCCCATGTCACAGGCAGCAAGCCCGACGCGGGTAAAAAGAAAAGCCGTTTTGGCTTCATTGCTGGCAAAACGAATATCGGACGCCATGGCGACGATGGCCCCGGCGCCAACGCAAACCCCGTCAACTGCTGCGATAATCGGCTTGCCGCAACTGATCATCGCCTTGACCAGATCGCCGGTCATGCGGGTAAAGGCCAGCAGGCCCTTCATGTCCATATCGAGAAGCGGGCCTATGATGTCATGGACGTCTCCGCCGGAACAGAAATTGCCGCCATTGGAGGCAAAGACAACGGCATCCACGTCTTCCGCATAGACCAGATCGCGAAAGCAGTCGCGCAGTTCCGCATAGCTCTCGAAGGTCAGGGGATTTTTGCGGTCGGGCCGGTCAAGCCGGATGATGGCCACACGGCCTTCCATTTGCCAGTTGAAGTGTTTGGGCTCAAGTTCGGCCATATGGGTCATTTGTGCAGGGCTCCGCGTATGTGAACATTATCAAGCAGGTGAACCAGGGTGTTCGCGTCCTCGTCAGTCAGGGTCTTCAGCAGGGAAGCAACCCAGCCTTCATGGGTTTTTGCCATATGGGCGAAATCCTTGCGGCCGGCCGGAGTCAATTGAACGATCATCGCCCGGCGATCACCGCTCACGGGAATACGCACCACAAGACCATCTGACACGAGCCGTTCGACAATACCCGTGACATTGCCGTTCGACACCATCAGGGCAGAGGAAAGCTCGGTCATCTTGAGCCCATCCGTCTCGCGATAAAGCGCCGCAAGAACATCAAACCGCGGCAGGGTCGTGGCAAATTCCACCCGCAACCTTTCGCGGATTTCTGCCTCCATTTGCCGGGAGATTTTTAACAGGCGCAACCAGATCCGCAGCCTCTGCTTTTCAAGTCCCTTGCCGCCGCCCTCAGGCGCAACTGCCGCACTCATACCTCACCTCCCGAAACGGAAATGGCCTGCCCGGTAATGGATGCGGAATTCGGGCCGCACAGAAAAAGAACCGTTTGCGCCACTTCTTCAGGCTGAACAAAACGGCCGCTTGGATTTTGCCGCAGCAAGGCTTTGGCGGCATCATCCCGGCTGCGTCCGGTTTTGCTCATGATGTTTTCCAGCGTCCGCTCCAGCATCGGCGTCTCGGTATAACCCGGGCAGATCGCATTGACGGTGATGCCGCTTCTGGCGACTTCCTGGGCAATCGATTTGGTCAGACCGACAACGCCGTGTTTGGCGGCGCAATAGCCTGCCACATAGGCATAGCCCTTCAGGCCGGCGACGGAGCCAATGGATATGATCCGTCCCCATTTTGCATCCTCCATGCCGATCAGGCCTGCCTGCATCGTCAGAAATGCGCCGGTCAGATTGACATCGATCATCCTTTTCCAACTCTCGATATCCATCTGGGTAAAGGGAATGCTCTCCGCCACTCCGGCATTGGCGATGACGATATCGGCTTTTCCATGGTCCTGCGAGATGCGGGAAAACAGCGCCTTGACGCTGACCGGGTCAGTCACATCACAGGTGACAGCGGAAATCAGCGCTGATTGTTCAGCGACAGCGACAAGCGCCGCCTTGCTGCGACCCGTGACGGTCACGGTGGCTCCTGCATGGGCCAGAGCCAGTGCAATGGATGCACCGACGCCGGATCCGCCACCGGTGACCACAGCATGTTTGCCAATCAGATCGCTCATGGCTCACACCTTTTCCGTCTGTGCCTCGGCCCGTTCGGCCAGGCGCACCATCTGATCGCGTCCAGCCAGATAGGGCAGCGGCCAGGCAACCTGTGTGTCGCCAAGGCCAACGGCCGTGTGCAGGGTCCAATAGGGATTGGCAAGATGCGGACGGGCCAGACACACCAGGTCGGCGCGGCCCGCCATCAGGATGGAATTGGCATGGTCTGCCTCATAGATATTGCCGACCGCCATGGTCGCCATATGGGCTTCATTGCGAATGCGATCGGAAAAGGGCGTCTGATACATGCGCCCGTAGACCGGTTGAGCGGCAATGGATGTCTGGCCGGTCGAAACGTCGCAAATATCCACACCTGCGTCCTTGAGCAGGCCGGCAATCGCCACGGCGTCATCCGGCGTAATGCCCTCATCCCCCACCCAGTCATTGGCCGATATGCGAACCGAAATGGGTTTTCCATCCGGCCAAACGGCGCGCACGGCGCGATAGACTTCAAGCGGATAACGCATGCGGTTTTCCAGCGAACCGCCGTATTCATCGTCGCGCCTGTTGGTCAGCGGCGTGATGAAGGATGACAGGAGATAGCCGTGCGCCGCATGAATTTCCAACATGTCAAAGCCGCAACGATCAGCCATTTCGGCCGAGGCGACGAACTGATCACGCACCAGATCCATATCGTCCCGGTTCATCTGCCGTGCCAACTGGTTTTGCTCCGACCAGCGGGTCTCGGATGCCGAAATCAAAGGCCAATTGCCCTCCTCCAGCGGCCCGTCCATCTTTTCCCAGCCAAGCTGCGTCGATCCCTTGACGCCCGAATGCCCCAGCTGCATGCAGATTTTTGCATCCGTCTGCTGGTGAACGAAGTCAACGATCCGCGCCCATGCGGCCTCATGCTCAGGCGCATAGGCACCCGGACAGCCGGGCGTGATGCGCCCATCAGGGCTGACGCAGGTCATTTCCGTATAGACCAGCCCGGCGCCACCCTTGGCGCGTTCGCCATAGTGCACCAGATGCCAATCGGTCGGACAACCGTCCACGGCCTTGTATTGCGCCATTGGCGAAACGACCACGCGGTTGGACAGCTCCATGTCCCGCAACCGGTAGGGCGCAAACATTGGCGCCCTGTGGCCGGTGGCGCCCGCCTGCGCCTGAAACCAGCCCTCCGCCTGCTGCATCCATTGCGGGTCCCGCAGGCGCAGGTTTTCATGGCTGATGCGCTGTGAGCGTGTCAGCAGGGAATAGTTGAACTGGACGGGATCGAGATGCAGGTAACGCTCGACATTTTCAAACCATTCGGTTGAGTTGCGCGCCGCAGATTGCAGACGCAGCACTTCAACGCGACGCTCTTCTTCATAGCGCTCGAATGCTGCCGGCATGGACTTTTCGCTGGTTAGGTAGTTGGCCAGGGCAATGGCGCTCTCCAGTGCCAGCTTGGTGCCCGAACCGATGGAGAAATGCGCCGTTGCCGCGGCGTCCCCCAGCAGCACGATATTGTCATGCGACCAACGCTCACACAGCACCCGGGGGAAATTGATCCAGGCGGAACCGCGAATATGCCGGGCATTGGTCATCAGGGAATGTCCGCCCAGATATTTGGCAAAAATCCGCTCGCAAACCGCTATGGATTCATCCTGCGACATTGAACCGAAGCCAAATTTGTTCCAGGTCTCCTCCTGGCATTCGACAATGAATGTCGCAGTGTCACCATCGAACTGATAGGCATGCGCCCAGATCCAGCCATGTTCGGTTTCTTCGAAGATGAATGTGAAGGCGTCATCAAATTTCTGGTGGGTTCCCAACCAGACAAATTTGCACTGCCGCACATCGATATCGGGACGAAATTCCTCGGCAAATTCAGTCCGGGTCCTGGAATTCAGCCCATCGGAAGCGACGACAAGATCGTATTCCTTTGCATAATCAGACGCACTGCTGACGTCAGTCTCGAACCGCAGGTCCACGCCCAGTTCGCGGGCTCTTTCCTGCAGCAGCAAAAGCAATTGCCGGCGCCCGACACCGCAGAAACCATGTCCGGTGGACAGTTCCTTGCGCCCGCGATAATGCACGGCAATATCGTCCCAATAGGCAAAGTGCTGACGGATCGTTGCTGCACTGACCGGATCATTTGCCTGCAGATTGTCGAGGGTTTCATCAGACAGGACAACGCCCCAGCCAAAGGTATCATCCGGCTTGTTGCGCTCAATGACGACGACCTCATGGGCCGGGTCACGCAGCTTCATGCTGATCGCAAAATAAAGGCCAGCCGGCCCGCCTCCAAGACATGCAATACGCATTGGCACTTCCCTGCTGTTACCCGGCGCGCCGTCCAAAGGACAGCCCCGCCATTGCTCCATGAGGGAATGTTGCCACCGTCGGCAATATATTTCAAGCTTAAAATTTTTAGACTAAAACTTTATTGGCTTTGCCGCAGGCATGCCATCAAGCGACGCTGCAGGCTTTGCGGGCAACAGATTCAATCAACAGGCCTTTTCCGCATTAACACAGCGCCGCCTTCGGCATGCCAGAGATTTGGCCTTAAGATTTGCTAGGAGCGAACCTTCTCACTCTTGGGATCATACAACGGCTTTGCACTGACTTCAGCTCTGCAAAGTTTCCCGGCAACTTCGATCTCATAGGTCGATGCCAGCATCTGAGAAAGGCTCTCCCCGTCACGCACAGGCACATAACCAAGCCCCACTGCAGCACCGAGAAAGTGGCCATAATTGCCCGATGTCAGATAGCCGGAGATCACGCCGTCACGCATGATGGGTTCGCCATAAAACAGCAGGGGTTCTGGGTCCACCAGTCTGAAAGACAGAAGACGTTTTTGCAGTCCGGCCTGTTTTCGCGCGACCACGGCCTCACGACCGATAAAGGGTCCATAGCGGCCATTTGGTTTATCCGTTTTGACAGCAAAGCCAAGTCCGGCCTCAAGCACATGGTCCTCATCGGTGATATCGTGACCAAAGTGCCGGAACCCTTTTTCCATCCGGCATGAATCCAGCACCTGCATGCCGGCCAGCCTAAGGCCTTCACCCTCACCTGCAGCCATCACCACGTCGAAAACGTGCCGCGCCATATCGGCGGACACATAGAGTTCCCAGCCCAGTTCTCCCACATAGGTGATGCGATGCGCCCGCACCGTCACCATGCCCATATCGATCGTCCTGGCGGTTCCGAAGGGGAAAGCCTCATGCGACAGGTCGGCCGGCGTGACCTTTTGCAGGATCCTGCGCGCATTGGGACCCATCACCGCCAGCACGGCTTCCGAACTGGTGACATTGACAGCAATGCACCGCGCATCGTCAGGAATATGCCGTTTGAGCCAGCTGAAATCGCGTGTCACCGTGGCTGCACCGGTCATCACCATGAAACGGTCCCTGGCAAGCCGTGTTACCGTCAAATCCGCCTCAATGCCGCCGCGGGCATTGAGCCATTGCGTATAGACAATGCGCCCCGGTTCAACATCAATGTCGTTGCCGCAGATATGTTGCAGCACATCCACCGCATCACGCCCCTCAATGAGAAACTTGCCGAAGGCGGACAGGTCAAAGGCTCCGGCCGTCTCGCGCACGGCGCGATGTTCAGCCGCCGCATAGGCAAACCAGTTTTGCCGCTTCCAGCCGTATTGATATTGCGGCGCCACGCCCTTGGCCAGATCATCGGCAGGCACGAACCAGTGCGGCCGTTCCCACCCGGCAGTCTCGCCGAAACAGGCCCCGCGCTCTGCCATTTTTTCATGTAGGGGCGTATGGCGGATATGGCGCGCGGTCTCGTACTGGCGATGGGGAAAATGGTCGGCGTAAAGCAGGCCAAGCGTTTCCGTCACGCGGTTTTTCAGATAGGTCCGATTGCCCTGGAACGGCTCCATGCGGCGAATATCCACATCCCAAAGGTCAAAGGGCGGCTCCCCCTCGACGATCCATTCGGCAATCGCCTTGCCTGCGCCGCCGGCCGATTGAATGCCAACCGAATTGAAACCGGCTGCCACAAAGAAGTTCTCCACCTCCGGTGACGGGCCCAACAGGTAACGGTCATCGGGTGTGAAACTCTCCGGTCCGTTAAAAAACGTGTGAATGCCGGCGCTTTCAAGCAGAGGCATGCGTTCCACGGCCTGCTCCAGTATCGGCTGGAAATGATCGAAATCCTCCGGCAATTGATCGAAGCAAAAATCCTTCGATATGCCGTCCATGCCCCAGGGTTTGGAGACCGGTTCAAAGGCGCCCAGCAGAATTTTGCCCGCATCTTCCTTGTAATAGGCGCATTCATCGGGAACCCGCAGCACCGGCAGATTGCCCGGCAGGCCTTTCACGGCTTCGGTCAGAATGTAGAAATGCTCGCAGGCATGCAACGGCACATTGACGCCGGCCATCTGCCCGACCTCATGTCCCCACATCCCGGCGCAATTGACCACGATCTCGGCGGAAATCTCACCCTTGTCGGTGCGCGCGCCCGTCGCCCGGCCATTGTCCACATGAATGGCTTCAACCGCGGTATTTTCAAATATCTGCACACCCTTGTTGCGCGCACCGCGCGCCAGCGCCATGGCGATATTCGACGGATCGCCCTGCCCGTCCAGCGGGATATGCAGACCGCCGACGACACCATCCACATTGAGATAGGGGTACATGTCGGCGCATTGCTGCACATTCAACACATTGACCTCGACACCATGGGCCTTTGCCATGGAGGCATTGCGCAGAAACTCTTCCATGCGATGTTCGCTCAGGGCGACGGACAGCGAGCCGTTGCGCCGAAAACCGGTGGCCATGCCGGTTTCCTCTTCAAGGCGGCCATAGAGTTCCTGACTGTATTTGGCCAGACGGGTCATGTTCATGGTCGCCCGAAGCTGGGCAATCAGCCCGGCAGCATGCCAGGTCGTGCCGCTGGTCAATTGCTTGCGCTCGACAAGCACAACGTCGCTCCAGCCCTGATGCGCCAGATGATAGGCGACAGAACAGCCGACAACGCCGCCACCGATGATCAAAACGCGAGTATGTTTGGGAAATTCAGCCATGACGAAGACCACCTGCAACAACGTGCAAAAACGCACCGTGAAATTAATGGCGATATTTTCACGAAAAGAAACGCACGTCCAGCCCCGATGGATAGAAGATCAACGGCACCGAGAATGCTCCCATGGACGCATCATCCCTTTGGCACGTTTCATCAGGGCCGCCGGCAGTTCCAACGGGTTCTGGCTGATCATCCCATTGATTCCCCCTGAGGCCGCAGCTTTGCGGAGAGACCGCGCGCGCCGGATCGCAATCTCCATCAATGCGGAAAGGCTGACCGTCCTTTGGTGGCACATTTCAAGTCGTTGCCATGACAGACCCATTTTCCGAGCGTTTACAACTTACTGGCGCCGTTTGATGAATCAAGAAGGCAATCCTGCCGGCAAATTATCGCCTGCCCGGCTGCCATGACACAAGCAGCCGTCGACTATATTCAAGCCAGCCCTTGATCTTGCAACCACTATTGGCCTCATAATGGGGCCAGATGGATTGCACTTTCGGTCCATCAGAAAACGGGCAGATCCGGGATCAGGCCACCATCATGCGTAATGCGCTGTTTCATGTTGAACGAATGGAGATGACAACACTCCAAACCCAGATCCGCGAGATGCTGGTCTCGGCCATGCTGTCGGGGCAATTGCCCGTTGGCGCGCCCATTCCCTCCACTCGCGCCATGGCCAAGCGGCTGAAAGTATCGCGTAACACGGTCATGCTGGCCTATCAGGCACTGGCATCCGATGGCTACCTTGTGGCGCGTGAGCGTTCAGGCTTCTATGTGTCGTCGGATATTCACGATGGCACCATGGCCGGCTCCGCCCCGGCCAAACCGCCGCTGACTGGCGAACCCCAGCCTGATTGGGCAGGCCGCTTTCGCGTGCAACCCAGCGAGCAGACCAATATCGTCAAGCCGGACAACTGGCATGATTACCCCTATCCATTCATTTATGGACAGGCCGATGCCGCGCTCTTCCCCATCGCCGCCTGGCGCGACTGCATGCGCCAGTCCATGGGCCGCAAGTGGCTGGATGCCTGGACCAATGACCATTTTGCCGAAGACGACCGCATGCTCATCGAACAGGTGCGGCAACGCATTCTCACGCGGCGCGGCATCCTCGCCAATGCCGATGAGATTCTCATCACGCTGGGTGCGCAAAACGCGCTCTACATCCTGTCGAGCCTGCTGGTCAAACGCGGCATGACGGTGGCCATCGAAGACCCCGGCTACCCGGACATTCGCAATATTTTTCAGCTGCGCACCGATCAGATCAACCATATTCCTGTCGACGAGGAAGGCATTACCCTGACGCCCGAACTGTTCAAATCCGAACTGGTTTTTGTCACCCCCAGCCACCAGTATCCGACCAATGCCACCATGAGCCCAGAACGCAGAAAAGCCCTCCTGCAATGGGCGACCACGAACAACGGGCTGATCATTGAAGACGATTATGAATTCGAAACCAATTACCAGGGCGAACCAACACCAGCGCTGAAATCGCTCGATCAGGGGCAACGCGTGCTCTATGTCGGCAGCCTGTCAAAATCACTGATGCCGGGTCTTCGCATGGGTTTCATGGTTGCCCCTGCCCCGCTTATTCGCGAAGCCCGGGCCTTGCGGCGTCTCATGTTGCGCCACCCGCCCGGCAACAATCAGGGCGTCGTCGCATTGTTTCTGTCGCTCGGTCACCATGACACACTGATCGGACGGCTGCACCGCAGCTATCGCAATCGCTGGCTTACCATGGGCAAGGCACTGGAAAAATATTTCCCCGGATGGACACAGGCCCCCGGCTTTGGCGGAACCTCCTATTGGCTGAAGGGCCCGCCATGGCTGGATGGAACCCAACTGGCGAGCCGGGCGCTGGAGGAAGGCATCGTCATCGAACCCGGAGACATCTATTTTTCCGATCCGCAGAACCATCGCCACTTCATCCGGTTGGGATTTTCCTCCATCGCGGAGGAACGCATAGAACCTGGACTCGAGCGGTTGTCGCATATCGTTGCGGCAATGAAGCCTGCCTGATAGATCCACAATGAACGCTTTAAACATGACTGGCTCAGGCATTTGGCCTGATCTGGCTCTACGCCATGGTGCCAGTCTCCCCCTATCAAAGGTGCAGGCACTGCAGGTGTGAGCGCCCGAACCGTGAAATTCAAAGGAACCGTCGCCATGAAAATGACCACCGAAGAAGCTTTCGTGAAGGTTTTGCAGATGCATGGTATCGAACATGCCTTTGGCATTATCGGCTCTGCCATGATGCCAATCTCCGATCTGTTCCCCAAGGCAGGCATCACGTTCTGGGATTGCGCCCATGAAACCAATGCGGGGATCATCTGTGACGGCTACACCCGTTCAACCGGCAAGATGGCCCTGGCCATTGCCCAGAACGGCCCCGGTATCACCAATTTCGTCACCCCCATCAAGACCGCCTATTGGAACCATACGCCAATGCTGCTGGTCACACCGCAGGCCGCCAACAAGACCATCGGTCAGGGCGGTTTCCAGGAAGTGGAACAGATGGCGCTTTTCCGGGACATGGTGTGTTACCAGGAAGAAGTGCGTGACCCGTCGCGCATGGCCGAAGTCCTCAATCGGGTCATCGAAAAAGCCATCCGCGGCTCAGCCCCGGCACAGATCAATGTGCCGCGCGATTACTGGACGCAGATCATCGATATCGAATTGCCGCAGATCGTTCGCCTTGAGCTGCCTTCGGGTGGCGACAAGGCCATCGAAATGGCAGCCGATCTGCTTTCCAATGCGCAGTTTCCGGTGATCCTTTCGGGCGCCGGCGTTGTCATCGGCGGCGCCATCGAAGACTGCAAGGCGCTCGCCGAGCGTCTGGATGCGCCCGTTGCCAATGGATACCAGCACAATGACAGCTTTCCCGGCAGCCATCCCCTCGCCTGCGGACCACTTGGCTACAATGGCTCGAAGGCGGCCATGGAGCTGATTGCCAAGGCTGACGTCGTTCTGGCGCTCGGCACCCGGCTCAACCCGTTTTCCACTTTGCCCGGCTATGGCATCGACTATTGGCCGCAGGACGCAAAGATCATTCAGGTCGATATCAATTCCGATCGCATTGGCCTGACCAAGAAGGTCACCGTTGGCATCTGCGGTGATGCCGGACAGGTGGCCCGACAGATATTGAACAAATTGACCCCTGACGCTGGTGACAGCGGCCGCGAAGAGCGCAAGGCCGTGATCCACAGGACCAAGTCAGCCTGGTTGCAGACACTCAGCAGCATGGATCACGAAGATGATGATGCAGGCACCAGCTGGAATGAGGACGCACGCGGCCGGCAGCCCGAGCGCATGTCGCCGCGCATGGCCTGGCGCGCCATTCAGGCTGGCTTGCCCAAGGACGCAATCATCTCGAGCGATATCGGCAACAATTGCGCTATCGGCAATGCCTATCCGACCTTTGAAAAGGGACGCAAATATCTCGCGCCCGGTCTCTTCGGGCCCTGTGGTTACGGTTTCCCAGCCATTCTCGGCGCCAAGATCGGCTGCCCGGACGTTCCGGTGGTGGGTTTTGCCGGCGACGGCGCCTTCGGCATCTCGATGAACGAAATGACCTCCTGCGGACGCGCCGAATGGCCAGCCGTGACCATGGTGGTCTTCCGCAATTACCAATGGGGCGCCGAGAAGAGAAACACCACATTGTGGTTTGACGACAATTTTGTCGGCACCGAGCTGGATCCGCAACTCAGCTACGCAAAGGTGGCGGAAGGCTGTGGCCTGAAAGGCATCACGGTCAGCAGCCAGGCCGATCTGACAACGGTTTTACAGGACGCCTGCGATGCCCAGAAAGACGGCGTGACAACCCTCATTGAGGTTATCCTCAATCAGGAACTTGGTGAACCCTTCCGCCGCGACGCCATGAAAAAACCCGTGGAAGTGGCCGGGATCAACTGCGATGACATGCGCCCGCAAAAGGGCGCATAGACCACGTGGCACAGGTGAGATTATTGGGCGGATATGGCGTGGTTCATGACGTGGAAGATGTAGTTCTGCTCGATCGTGCCATCGAACAAATGCGCCCAGGGGCCCTTGGCATAGACCGCAACATCCTCGCCTGAATGGGTCTCCCATGACATGGGAATGGCGGCCTGCTGCTGATAATCCGGATCAATGGCCTGTTGCTGGTCCACAAGCGCCCGGCTGCCGGAATAGCTTCCATCCGCCTGCCGGGTCAGCACAGAGCCCGGACCATTGAGATAGCCAACCACTGTATAGGGTTTGCCATCGGCTGCCAGGCGCGGCTCATTGGTGTGTTCGACCTGCCCCTTGGCAATGCCCATGCAAAGCCCCGTAATGGGCGTGCCACGACCACAAAATCCGTTGAAGGCAATGGCGTGTTCATGGTCGGCTGTAACAATGATCAATGTGTCTTGATCATTGGTCAATTGATCGGCCATGGCCACAGCCTCGGCAAAAGCAACGCCATCGCTCAGCGAGCGGTGCAGATTGCCGTGATGACTGGCATGATCGACACGGCCGGCCTCAATCTCGAGATAGTAGCCCTGTTCATTCTGACTGAGAAATTCGATCGCCACTTTGGTCATCGCCGCCAGTGAAGGCTCATCTTCATCCCTGCGGTCGAATTCAAAGTTCATGTGGTTGTCAGCGAGCAGTGCCAGCACCGGCGTCGCACCATCCAGCTTCAACGCGCCAACAGAGGCCGCATTCCAGGCATATTGCACACCTGCAGCTTTTGCCTCTTCAATAAGGTTCCGGCCATCCTTGCGGCGTCCCTTGCCGCCCTCATCCGTCGCACCATCACTGGCGACGAAATTTCGGCGGCCACCGCCCATGGCGAAATCCACTGTGCCGGCGCCAATGGCCTCAAGCAGTTGAACGGCAATATCCTTTTGCGCTGTGCAGCCGGCGGGAACAGAAGCCTCCCAACCCCGGTTGGCCGTCTTGGCATAGACGGCCGCGGGGGTCGCATGGGTGAGACGGGCAGTGGAAACCACGCCCACTGACTTGCCTGCACGCGACACGATTTCAGAGAAGGTTGTCAGTTCGTTGCCCACAACCGTACTGCAATCGCCAAGCACCACCTTGTCGTTCAGGTTGATCGTGCTGAACATCTGTTTGACGCCGGTATTCATGGCGCCGGCTGTTGCCGCTGAACCGGGCGTCTGGGCGTTGATATTATAGGTCTTGACGAGCGCCAGATTGGGAAATTCTTCGTAGGACAGCACGTGTTCGTCGCCGAATTTCCCCATTTGCTGGCCCTGGAACAGTCGGGTCGCATAGTTGGTGCCGACCCCATTGCCATCCGCAATCAACAAAATGACATTCCTCGCCCTTGCCGTAATCGGCTGGCGCAAAAGGGTCCGTTTGAGCCTGTCCTGCGCGGATGTGTAATAGGCATCATTTGCCTGCGGCAATTGCTGTGCATGGATTGCCGTGGAAAGAACCAGCAGGGCTGCAGCGGCAAACAAGGTATGGACAATATTTTTCATATCCGGGGTTTCCATGAGCAATGAGGGCAAGTCAATGCCAATTCGCACGTGCAAACTGAAGAAGAAAGCAGATACGCCAACTCTATCGTCAATAGAGGCTCTGAGTCAGTCGGATATCGAACTGCGCACGAATGGCCGCATCCACTTCGCGGGAAATGTGTCTGGGATAGATGGTAGACAATATTCTGTTTTTTTCGGCAATGGCCGTCTGAATGATATCCGGTCTGCCCTTTTCAACCCATTCCTTCGGACTGGTGCGATCACCAATCACGGGATAGATATATTCCGTTTCCATCATCGACAATGTCTGTTCATGGCCAAGATAGTGCCCCGGCCCATTGATGCAGACATCCTCGATCGCGGCCAGCGACAGCGTGCGTTCATTGACCTCAATGCCGCGAACACAACGCAGACATTGGCCAAGCATGTCATTGTCTATGATCAGGCTTTCCAGTGAAAACCCCAGCAATGAGGCATGCATGCCCGCCGCCTCATAGATCATGTTCAGCCCGGACAGGCCCGCCATGACATTGGTAATGCCTTTTTCATATCCGGCCTGCACATCCGGCAATTTGGAATCGGCAATGCCTGCGGCAGCGCCCCCCGGCAGGTTGTAGTAGTGGGACATCTGCGCACAGGCCGCCGACAACAGGGCCTGCTCACCGGAACCGCCCGACATGGAGCCGGTGCGCAAATCCGATACAAAGGGCCAGGTGCCGAAGATCGCCGGATGGCCTTTCGACAGGGCATTGACATAGACCAGGCCGGCCAGCACTTCAGCAACCGCCTGCACCACCGCACCGGCAATGGCTGCCGGCGCCGTTGCACCGGCCTGTCCCGCTGACAGCAGAAGAATCGGCATGCCACCGCGGACACATTCCTCCAGGACCAGGCAGGCATCTTCCGCAAATCGCAAAGGTGGCACCACGAAGCAATTGGAATTGGAGACAAAGGGGCGCGCCCTGAACGCCTCTTCGCCGCCTGCCACCAGATGCAGCAGGTCGAGGCAGGGCCTGACGTTTTCACCGACAGTAAAACTGGTGCCCACATGTTTTGTGGTTCCCAGAACACTGGCATAAAGCGTGTTGATATCGAGGTCGCACGGATCGGCGATATCCCTTGCAACCAGGGGCCGTTGAAAGAAGTGGATATTGTCCAAGGTCTCGACGATACGGGCTGCATCATAGAGATCGCCCAGCAGGGATTCCCGATAGACACGCTGCTCCACGTCAACAATATGAACGGCAGCGCCGGCGGTTCCGTAATGCACCTTGTTGCCGGACAAATGCAGATCATGCACCGGATCCTGCGCATGAAGCGTCAGATCACGGCAGGCATTGCGAATGGTGTCCATCACCAGCGCGCGGGGAAACCGCAGCCTTCCGTCCGCGCCATGGATAGCGCCAACGCCGGTGCACACTTCGACACAGGAAACAATTGGCTGCCCCATGCCGACTTCTTCCAGAATGGTCAGCACGGATTCATGGATGCGTTCCATGTCATGGGCGGATAATGGGCGATAATTGTCCGAAGACATGCCCGGTCTGACCGGACGAACCGACCTGTCCAGAGGCGCTGCGCGAAGAGCAAGACGGGCCTGCCGACCGCCTGACCGGCGCTTGCTGCGTTCAATACCGGGAACATCGATCTCGTCCAACAGTTTTGACACCGGCGCATTCCTCCATGGGCACGACCTGTTCTCGACGCTATCACGCGTTTTCCGAGTGCTGTTAGAACCAGTTACACGCCATTATTTCGGAGAATGATGGGGCCAGATGCGTGAAAATATGAGGATATTTTTCATGAAACCATGCAAAATCAGGAAGTTTAATCAATTTTTCAGCCGTTGGCACCAATGTGGACTTGAGCCTGGCACTAGCTTTGGTCTCATCATTAATTGCCTAATGGTTACAGGAGTGTCCAACCAGCTTGCTATTTACAATTGTTGTAGCGACTTTTACCCATACTCCTGATTGAATATGCAGACCGGCATACCCGGCTCAAACGCCACACAAAGTGCGAATAAAGGGGAATATCAATGTCCATGAAAACCAGAATGACTGCTCTGGCCACCGGAATGCTGCTGTCCACATTGGGTGGCATTCAGGGCGCCTTGGCTCTCGATGAAGTCACCGTTGCCTATTTTCTTGAATGGCCGACCGCCAATCAGGTCGCCCAGATGGAAGAAACCTATGACAAGGAAATGGGCGTCAAACTCAAGTGGCGCGCATTCGGCAATGGCAATGAAATGACACAGGCCATGGTTTCCGGTGATGTGCAGATTGCCTACAGTCAGGGTTTTGTCCCGTTTGTCGTCGGTGTGAGCACCGGGGCGCCGCTCAGGCTTGTCGGCATCGCCGTGACCTATGCGGAAAACGACAATTGCGTTGTGCACAAGGATGCCGGCATCACCAAGGCCAATGCAAAGGATCTTGAAGGCAAAAAGGTTGCAACGCCCATCGGCAATGTTACCCATTACAAGTTGCTGCGCACATTGGAGCATCTCGGTGTGGATCACAGCAAGGTCAACCTGGTGCAGATGAACCCACCGGACGGAGCCGTCGCTCTTGCCCGTGCCGATGTGGCCATGGCCTGCGGTTTTGGTGGCGCGCTGACACGCATGCGCGAATATGGTGAGCCCCTGATGACGGGCGCCGAACAGGAGGCCATCGGCATCAACACATTCGATATTGTGACGGTGACCAATCAGTTCGCAGAAGAGCATCCGGATCTGGTCGAAAAATTCATGGTGGTAACAGAAGCTGCCAACGTCGCCTACAAGGCCGATCCTGATGCAGCCTACCCGATTGTCGCCAAGGCCTCCGGCATGGATCTAGACACCACCAAGTCGACCATGGCCAATTTCGGATTTCCAAGCGCTGCAGACCAGAAAGGCCCCAATTGGCTTGGTGGTGGCGTTCAGGAAATGACCAAGGGTGTCGCCGACGTCATGGTATCGGCCGGCGGCATGGACGCCGCGCTTGATGACTATACGGCCTTCATTGATACCAACTTCCTGAAATAGTCAGTCAATTGTTCAGGCGGCATTGTCGCCGCCTGGATTGATTTGTGCGGCCTTCAAGGTGGAGAGAGTATTTGACAGGCATTGCTATAGACGGCGTTTCGATGGTTTTCACGATACCCGGCGGCGGTGAAGTCCATGCATTGAACAATGTGAGCCTCGACATCAAGGAAGGCGAAATCGTCTCGGTCCTCGGTCCGTCAGGCTGTGGCAAGACCACGCTTTTGAACATTGTCGCGGGTTTTCTGTCTCCGACGTCCGGCGAGGTGCAACTGAACAATCACGTTGTCAAAGGTCCCGGATCAGAGCGCGGCATGGTTTTCCAGCAGGGTGCTCTTTTTGAGTGGTTGACCGTATCGGAAAATGTGGCGTTCGGGCCAAACATGGCAGGCAAGCCGAAAGACCAGACGCGTCAGAAGGTCGAGCATCTTCTTCAAATCGTCGGCCTGGGTGATTTTGGCGAAAAACCCGTCTACCAGCTTTCGGGAGGCATGCAGCAACGGGTTGCCCTCGCCCGCTGCCTTGCCAATGATCCGGACGTGATCCTGATGGACGAGCCGCTGGGTGCGCTTGATGCGCTGACCCGGGAAAAGATGCAAGGACTGGTCCTCAAGCTGTGGGAAGAAACCGGCAAGACGATCATTCTCATCACGCACTCGGTGGAAGAGGCGCTTTTCCTCGGCGAGAAACTGGTCGTCATGGCACCCCGTCCCGGCCGAATTGAGAAGATCTACGAGCTTCCCTTTGCCCGGCAAGGCAGAACAAAAAGCCCCCGCGACATCAAGGCCAGTGCCGAATTTGTTGAAAAACGCGAAGAAATTCTCTCCATGATCTGGGAAATGGAAGAGGAAATCATGGGCCAGGCAACACCCTGACAGGAGACTGAAATGGCAGACAAGAAACAGCCTTCTGACATCGCCATCTGGCTGGGCATCGCGGACAATGCCTTTACACGCCAGAAAACCGTGAAATTCGGTGATGCCAGTGCCGTCAATTCCGGCCGCATTTACAGTTTTATCGTGGTCTTCGGGCTGGGTGCCCTCTGGGTCCTTGCCTCGATCATGGGATTTGTCGAGCCATTCTACTGGCCGACCATTGGCGGAACATTCGACCGCATCTATCTTCTGGTAACAGAAGGTTTTCGCAACGTGCCACTCTGGGAGCATGTGGGCATCAGTGTCTTCCGGGTGATATCCGGCGTTATCTTTGGCGCGCTGGTCGGCGTCCCCCTGGGGTTTGCCATGGGGTTATCCTCCACAGCACGCGGTCTGTTTGACCCGATTGTCGAATTCATGCGTCCCATCCCGCCGCTGGCTCTGATTCCCCTGATCATCCTGTGGTTCGGCATTGACGAGACAGCCAAGATTTTCCTGCTGTTTCTTGCATCGCTCTTCATCATGACCATTGCTGCGCGCTCAGGCGTATCCAGTGTCGGGATTTCCAAGGTCCATGCAGCCTATTCCCTCGGCGCATCGAAACTGCAAATACTGCGCCATGTGATCCTGCCCAATGCCCTGCCGGAAATTTTCACCGGTCTGCGCACCTCCATGGGGGTTTGCTGGGGAACAGTTGTCGCCGCCGAGCTGGTCGCAGCCGACAAGGGCGTCGGCTCGATGATCATGATCGCAAAGAATTTCCTGCAGACCGATACCGTGGTGATCGGCATCATCATCATCGGGGTCATCGGCTATATTATCGAGATATTCATGCGTTATCTGGAAAACGGGCTGATCCCCTGGAAAGGCAAGGGCTGAGGCCACAGCATTTTCTGAAGTAAAGTCGCTGTCTTGATGACGGCGGCTCTATTTCAAAGAGCGACCATCAGGCCCTCAAGCGCTCATTCTTCGGATCATAGATCACTTCGGGAACCACTGTGGCCCGACGCTTTTCTCCAAAAATTTCGATCAGCAAAACGCTGCCTTCCGCCGCATGGCTGACATTGACATAACCAAAGGCAATGGACTTGCCGGTGCGGTGGCCAAAGCCACCGGAAGTCACCAGCCCGACCGGTTCTTCACCGGCGCAAACCGGGCTGCCATAGGGGGCCTGCGTTCCGTCGCCATGCTCCAGTTCCATCACCACGAAACGCTGGGAGACACCCTCCTGTCTTTGCCGCAGCAGGGCCTGTCGTCCGATGAAATCCGCCTTGTTGAGCCGCACAAAGCGATCTACGCCGGATGTCAGGGGTGAATATTCCGACGACAGATCCTGTTTCCAGCCGCGATAGCCCTTTTCAAGCCGCATGGAATCCATCGCATACATGCCGAAATGGCCAATGCCATGGGCCTTGCCCGCCTGCAGCAATTGCCCGTGGACACTGTTCATGCATTCCATCGGCAGATGCAATTCATAGCCCAGTTCACCGACATAATTGACGCGCAAGACAAGGCCACGCGCCATGCCTATGGTGATTGGCGCGGCGCCAAGCCAGGGCAGGTTTTCATTGGACAGGTCCTCTTCGGCAACCATCGCCAGAATGTCCCGTGACAATGGGCCTGCCAGCACAAGCGTACCAAAACGAGCTGTGACATCATCCATCAAAACGGAGCCATCGTCAGGCATATGCTGTTGCAGCCAGTCACGGTCGTGCCAATAGCCTGCGGCCGGGCCGATCAACCAGAAGCGGTTCTGTGACAGCCGGGTCAGGGTCATTTCGGTGACCACGCCGCCGCTCTCATTACAGAAATAAGCCAGTGACACGCGCCCTTCCCGTGGCAAGGCGCCCGTGATCATGCCGTCCAGCCAGCCAGCCGCTGCCTCACCTGACAGCTCAAATCGCGTAAAACCGGTCAGATCCAGAAGACCTGCCCGTTCGGCAACCATTTTGGCTTCGCCGGCCACCGCATCATCAAAATGCGGTTTTCCATGCGTCAGATCGGGCTCCGCCCGGTCACCTTCACGGGCAAACCACAAAGGTCGTTCCCATCCGCCAAAGCTGCCGAATTGCGCACCGTTTTCCCGCATTGTTTTATAAAGCGGCGATGTCTTGGCCGGTCGCCCTGCCGGCCATGGCCTGTGGGGCAGATGCATGGCGTATTCATTCTGATAGACTTCAACAGCCTTCAGCGTTGCATAGGTCTTTGTGGCAAAATCGGTAAACCTGCGCGGATCAACCATCCACAGATCCAGCTCGGTTTCACCTTGGGTGATGAATTCTGCGATGACCTTTCCCGCACCTCCGGCCTGGCAAATACCAAAGGTAAAGACGCAGGCTTCAAAAAAGTTGGTCAATCCCGGTGCCGGGCCGATCAATGGCAGGCCATCGGGCGCATAGGGGATGGGCCCGTTGATTACTTTCTGGACCCCGCCTTTGGCCAGCATCGGAACCCGCTCGCAGGCGGCATTGATATACCATTCAAGCCTGTCCAGGTCATCAGGATAGAGCTGGAAGGCAAAATCGTCGGGGATGCCCTCCTTGAGCCAATGGGGCGTCGCCTGCCATTCGTAGGGCCCCAGAATGAGGCCATTGCCTTCCTGGCGAAGATAGTAGCTGTCATCAGGGTCACGCAGCAGCGGAATGTTCTTGTCCAGCCCTTCAAGATCAGCAATGGCTTCGGTGACCAGATATTGATGCGACATGGTCACCATCGGAATATCGCGACCAACCATACGGCCGATTTCGTCGGCATAATAACCAGCCGCATTAACCACGGTTTGTGCGTGAATATTGCCCTTGTCTGTGGTAACATCCCAACTGCCGTCCAACCGTTGCTGCAATCCGGTTACCCTGGTGAAGCGCGCAATCCGCGCGCCCTTGTCGCGTGCGCCCTTGGCAAAGGCCTGGGTCAATTGCGCCGGGTCGATATCACCGTCTTCGCTGTCCCATAGACCGCCTGTCAGATCATGGGTTTCAAGCCACGGATAATATTTGTTCTGCATCTCCCCGGCACTGAGAACCTCCATATCCATGCCGGCAACATTGGCCATGGCGGCCACATGTTCAAATTCCTGCATGCGCTCCTTCGAGTGGGCCAACCGGACCGCACCGGTCATATGACGATTGATCGGGTAGCCAACCGCGTCACCCAGACGATTGTAGAGGCGGGAGCCATAATTCTGCAGTTTCATCAGGTTGAGATTGCCGGTAAAATTCGGCGTATTGCCCGCTGCATGCCAGGTCGAACCGGAAGTCAATTCGTTTTTCTCTATCAAGACAGTGTCGGTCACTCCGGCAATGGCCAGATGGTAGAGACAGCTCGCGCCAACGACACCACCACCAATAATGACCACCTGTGCATGTGAAACAAGATCCGCCATCGTAAACTCCTGATACTAGTAAATGGGTGGAGAAATCACCCATAGAGCGACTGCCGGTTCATCATAATTGTTTTCCCAGGAGAATTTCTCCTCCTTGAAGCGAAAGCAATCGCCGGCCTGAACCGTGAAAAAATGGTCGCCAATACGAATGTCGAGCTTTCCCGAAACCAGATAGGCGGTCTCTTCAGTCATTCGACGGACGGGCCTTTCAAGCCGTGCGCCCGGTGCAAAGACGCTGCGGATCATTTCATAGGAACCGCCCAGATCAGGCGAAAGCAACTCTTCGACCAAACCATCCCCCGTCGCACCGCTCATGCGGCGCAGACCAGACCGTGTGATCAGGCCGCGCTCGGCCTCGCTGACATCTGACAGCACCAGAAACCAGCTGACCGGCACGCCAAACAACTGGGCAACCTGACGCAATTCCTCAGTCGACAGCGATGAGATTCCGCGCTCGACCTGGCTGAGAAATCCGATTGACCGCCCCAGACTGGCGGACATTTCCGTCAGTGTCATGCCGCGGGATTGCCGGATGGCACGGATGTCACGACCAATATCGGTCGACACGGCGGAAGTCGCTGCGCGCGTTGCATCGCCTTTGTTGCTGACAGCCATCATTCATCCCGTTGCAGCAGAAACAGCCCACGGCTGCACCTCCTGAGCTTCCCCCAAGCACCGTGAAAAATCAAACGATTTTTTCACGGGCCGCATTCGGCAGCAAGGACTCCGATGGAACTACCCAGCAAGCTCACGGCGCGCCATCATATGCGCCCGTGGTAAATTGACGGCATCCACGCAGAGCAGATGATCGCCTGCGTAGTAGCGGATGGCAAAGGAATTCTCCGCTTCGCTGCCCTGCATGTCAACGCGATCATAACCCTGCGACAGGCCTGCAATCTGCAATTTCGTATCAAATTGATCAGACCAGAACCAGGGAACCGGATCATAATCATCTTCGACACCCAAAAGCGCATTGGCTGCATGTTTGCCCTGATCGATGGCGTTCTGCACGCTCTCCAGCCGGATGTGGCGCTGATAACGATTGGAATGGAAGGAGGCACAATCACCCGCCGCATAGATATGCGGATGCGACGTCCGGCACTGACGATCGGTTTCGATGCCGTTGTTGATCCGCAGCCCGGCTGCCTCAGCCAACTCGCTCACCGGCTCGGCGCCCACGGCCATCAGCACCATATCAGCCTCGATGGCCGTTCCATCCGACAGACGAACCCGCTCTGCCTGTCCCCTGCCCTCTATCGCCTCGAATCGCGAAGCCACATGAACATCCACACCATGGTCGATGTGCAATTGGTGAAAATAGGCCGACATCTGCGGACAGACAACACGCTGCAGCAGACGTTCTGCGCCCTCGATCACAGTCACCTCATAGTTGAAGGAGCGAAGCGCAGCAGCCACTTCAAGACCAATATACCCACCGCCGATAATGGCGATCTTCATGCCGGGCTTCATAGCAGCCGTCATGGCTTCGACATCCGCTATGGTGCGCATGGAGAAAACACCGGGCAGGTCCAGGCCAGGCACCTCAATGCGCCGCGACCGGGTACCCGTCGCCAGCAACAATTGACCATAGGCAATCTGCCGACCGTCCTGCATCATCACCTTTTGCTGCTCGGCATCGATTTCGACGGCCCGCTGCGACAGGAGTGCCTCAATATTCAGTTTCCCATAGAAATCCGGCCCCTTGAGCATCAGCCTGTCGATACCGATTTCACCCTTCAGAAAGGCCTTTGACAGGGGTGGCCGCTGATAGGGCGCGTGCGGTTCGTCACCGATGAGGACCAGATCACCGTCATAGCCCTGCTGGCGCAAGGTTTCTGCTGCCTTGAGGCCACACTGGCCCGCACCGATGATCACAATCGGATCCTGTTTCATGGACATTTGCTTTCTTGGAAAAGAGACTCAGAATGCCGTGAAGGTCATGGTGGTCAGCGATCTGGCAATACCCGGGATATTCAGCACATGGTCATGGATGTATTTGCCGATATCCTCGCCCTTTGGCACATAGATTTTCATCAGCAGGTCAAACTCGCCGGATGTTGAATAGAGCTCTGAAATGATTTCACGCTCATAGATCTGATCCGCGACACTATAGGTCTGACCCGGCATACATTGAAGCTGAACAAAAACGCACGTCATTGTGTTTCTCCGAAATGAATTAGGTCCTGTCTGACAGAACTCGTCCTGTGACACAATATAACGCCGCAGCGTTTTGTCGAGAACATGACCATGCGCAAAAAAACGCCTTACCCAATCAAACTGCTATATTGTAATCCTGTGACATCGGCCGCTTTCTGGACATTTAACCACAAGCGCCATAACAAAGTGAATTCAATTCACCGCCCTGCTATGGCGGCTGTGTAAACCACAAACAGGTGAATACAATGCTGATGCAGCAAATTACCGATTGGGACGATGCCTATGCAAATGGCGTCCACATTCCCGATGGCAACGACTATCCAGCCAAATGGGCCGCTGCGGCCAAACTGTTTCGCGATCAATCCCTGGCCGCAGAAAAGGCCGACCTTGATATCGCCTATGGCGACGGCCCGCGCAACAGGCTCGATCTGTTTCATCCTCAAGGCGACTCAAAAGGTCTGGTTGTCTTTATCCATGGCGGCTATTGGAAAGCCTTTGACAATTCCCTGTGGTCGCATTTCGCCGCAGGTGCGCTGGCCCATGGGTTTACCGTTGCCATGCCAACCTACACATTGTGTCCGGACGCGCGCATTGCAGACATTACCGCGGAATTGGGAAAGGCCATCGAATTGGTGGCTGCCTATATTCCGGGTTCAATTCGACTGACGGGACATTCGGCTGGCGGTCACCTGGCGACACGGATGATTTGCCGCAATACACCCCTTGGCAATGATGTCCTTTCACGTATCGAGCGTACCGTGTCCATTAGCGGCGTGCATGACCTTCGGCCCCTGATGAAAACCGAAATGAACGACACGTTGCATATTGACCGGATGGAAGCGCTGCTTGAAAGCCCTGCCCTGCTGGAGCCCGTTGGCGACACACGCCTTGTCTGCTGGGTTGGCGCTGGTGAGCGGGCAGAGTTCATTCGTCAAAATGCGCTGCTTGCCAGTATGTGGAAAGGGTTGGGCGCAGCAACGGCCAGCGTGGAAGAGCCCGACCGTCACCACTTCAATGTCATAGACGGCCTTCTGGAGGCCTCACATCCGCTGACCTGTGCCCTGTGCGCGTGACAGGCCTGTCAGGCGCATCCTTTAACGGTTCATTATCACCGTCATCGAGAATTCGGACGGCAGCGCCGTCCAGATCATCATATTGACCGGAGCGAATGGACCACAGGAAGGCAACGAGGCCAAGAGCCCCAAGCAACAGCGCAACCGGGATCAGATAGATCAGAATACTCAAAAGCCGACCTCCATCATGGCGGCCTTCGCCTGTTCTGTATCAACCGGACTGCCAGATGAATCCTTTGCTGTACCTGCGACAGGGCGACCTGCCAGCCGCAATCGCAGCGCATTCAGAACCACAATGATGGAAGAGGATGACATGGCAAGGGCGGCGACCAGCGGCGTTGCATATCCCAAGATAGCGGCGGGAACAGCGATCAGATTATAGGCAATCGCCAGGGCAAAATTCTGTCTTATCAGTCCCCCCGCCTTGAGGGAAATCGACCGCGCGATGGTGACTGCCGACAGGCTCTCGTGCAGAAAAACAAAATCCGCCGCATTGCGCCCCACATCGGCTGCACTGGCCGGTGCCATCGAAACATGGGCGCTGACCAGAGCGGGTGCATCATTCAGCCCATCACCCACCATTAGAATCTTCCGGCCCTGGGCGCTCAATTGCGCAATGCGCGCGGCCTTCTGTTCCGGCAATACGCCGCTCTTGAAATCGGTAATGCCGAGTATCCCGGCCAGTCGTGCAACGGCCCCTGCCCGATCACCCGAGATGATTTCCACCGGCAGCCCCATGGTTTTGAGCATTGCAATGGTCGAGGCAGCATCGCTGCGAAGCCGGTCTTCGAACAGGAAAGCGGCCAGAAACGCACCATCAGCGCTCAAGATTGCCTGCCCACCTTCCAGATTCAGATCCTGATCGTTCTGTTCGCCTTTGTTGCCGATCGCCCAATCGGCCCGCCCCAGCCTGTAGAGGACACCATTGTTTTCGGCCTCTATTCCCGCACCGGGAAGTTCCCGAAACGAACCAAAGTCAGCCTCGCCCTCCTGCGGTTTCAAACCGGCAAGAGCCTGTGAATAGGGATGGCGTGAATGCTTTCCCAAAATTGCAGCAATGCGCAGGTTTTGCGGCGAAATCGCATTACCATTGACCAGTTGCGGGCGACCCAGTGTCAGGGTGCCGGTCTTGTCAAAGACCACTGCGTCGGCCTCTGCCAATCGTTCCATGGCCGCACCGTCTTTGACCATGATGCCGTTTTCAAAGAGACGCCCGGCAGCAACCACCTGAACAACAGGAACAGCAAGACCGAGGGCACAGGGACAGGTGATGATCAGCACGGCTATGGCGATATAGAGCGAATAGTGCCAATCACCAGACACGATGAGCCAGCCGACAAAAGACAGCAAAGCAATGATATGAACGACAGGCGCGTAGAGATCGGCGGCGCGATCGGCAATGCGGCGGTAGCCTGCCTTGCCATTTTCTGCGCTTTCCATGAGGTGCATCATCTCGGCCAGAAACGACTGGCTGGCCGGTGCAAGCGCTTCAATGGTGAGCGGGCCGGTCAGATTGAGCGTACCGGCTCGGATGACAGAACCTTTGGACACGGTTTGCGGCAGGTTTTCTCCATTGACCAGAGAGCAATCCAGATCACTGGTGCCCTTCAGCACACGGGCATCGACGGGAATGCGGTCGCCGGCTGCCAGAAGAATGTTCATGCCCGCAGCAATATCATCGACAGGCAGAAATTCACGAGATCCATCCGCCTGCAGGATCATTGCGCCACGTGGTGACAGCCGCGCCAGGCCTTTGACAGCCGAACGCGCCTTTTCACGCATGACATGATCCAGCGTTCTGCCGATCAGCAGAAAGAACAACAAGGTAACGGATGCATCAAAATAGGCATGTTCGCCTGAATTGGCTGTCTCATAGAGGCTCATGGCAAACGCCAGAACAACGGCCAGCGAAATGGGCACATCCATATTGAGCCGGCCATGACGAAGCGCCGACAATGCCGAGCGGAAAAAGATCCGCCCGCTATAGGCCAGTGTCGGCACGGCAATCAGTGCGGAGATCCAGTGGAACAGATCGCGCGTTGCCGCTTCGGCGCCGGACCATACAGAGACGGAGAGCAACATGATATTGGCAGAGGCAAAACCAGCGACGGCGACGGAACGCAAAAGCACCGATAATGTCTTGTCTTCACCCGTCTCGCCGAAATCGAAGAGATGGGCCGCGTATCCGAGAGCCTGCAATGTGTCGACAATCGTCGAGGGCTGACCCAAGGCCGGCGACCAGATCACGCTGACCCGCCGCGTAGAAAGATTGACGCGGGCGTGGTCAACCATGGGCAGTGCATTCAGGCCGTTTTCAATGGTCCTGATGCACACGCCACAATGAATGCCTGGAACGCTGAAATCAGATTGGCGCAGGTTCGCATCAAGCGCCCTGCTGGCCAGCAGCAATTCTTCATTGGAAGGGCCCGATTGGCGCGTCCTTTCCAGTTCAAGGGCAGCCTCGGTTCCAGGAGCGCAGCAACTCACCGGCTGTTCCCCTCCGCATCAATAACGATCCGCTGAATATCCCTGTAGATCAAAACGCCATCACGCTCTGCATCCACCTGCACAACCCACTGCCCGGCATTCATCCGGTGGTGTGTCGCATAAATGCCGCCTTCCTGGCGCTCCAAAGGCAGGATCTGGTCCTGTTCTTCCCCGACCGGACGGGTGAAACTGACAGCAACCGTATCGACGGGCACATGTGACCCAAGGGCATTGGTCAGTGAATAGGTGATTGCTTTGCTGTCCACCTGCAGGCTGGATGCCCAGCCCTGACTTCTCATTTGCCGTGTCGCGGCAACGTCATCGTCAAATTGCTGGCTGGCCACATAGGTGTTCTTGACAATCAGCCCACTCCAGCTCGAGGTGGCAAAATAGGCCATGGTACCATTGACCCCGATGATGATGCCGAAAAACAGGACAAGCACACCCAGCATGTGCCAACCGGTGAATGTCTGCCTCTGGAAAATCTGGCGATAAACCCGCATCATTTCACCTCCGGCGCGTCAAACGTCGCCTTGTAAACATCCGACTCATCGCTTCCCCTGTCTTTCGCAACCAGTTGGAAAACGGTCTTGCCGGGTTTGATCTCTTCGATCGGCTGATGGATATGCACCTTGATGGTCCTCAGCCTGTCCGGCTCGACCGGAATGGCGAATGAGCGGCCCTCGGGCTGATCAATGCCGACAATCGACATGGTGGCTCCAGGCAACCCTTCAAGCGACAGCGATATCACTCTTGGTTCAGGAATCATGTTGAGCAGCTTGACGGTGTAACCGTTGCGAATGGAGCCGTCTGATAAACGCACGAACTGCGGGTTGCGATCATGCAGAACATTGACTTCGAGCCGGTCACGCGACCCCAGTGCAACCAGCAGGCCGATGCCCACCAGTGCCCAGACGGACAAATAGAGCAGCGTGCGCGGCCGGATGAAAATATGCCAATCGAAATGGCGAATCTTGTCGCTGAATGAGCCGTCCGGTTTGCGCACGAGTTCCGGGTTGATCGGACTGGTGCCGCCAGCCGTCGCCAAGGCCATATTGTCGGCATATTCGTCCAGTGTGGCATAGGAGATCAGACCACGCGGCCGACCGACCTTGTCCATGACTTCATCACAGGCGTCAATACACAGGGCACAGGTAATACATTCCAGTTGCTGGCCATCGCGGATATCGATGCCCATCGGGCAGACCGCCACACAGGCATTGCAATCAACGCAGTCTCCAACGATCTTGCCCTCTGCCTTGGCCTTCTTGGTATGGCGCGAACGGGGCTCGCCGCGCCAGTCATTATAGGTCACGGCCAGTGAATTCTCGTCCAGCATCGCTGCCTGAATGCGCGGCCACGGGCACATATAGGTGCAGACCTGCTCGCGCATCAGCCCGCCGAAAACATAGGTCGTGGCTGTCAGCACCGCGACGGTAATATAGGCAATCGGCGCTGCCTGCCCGGTAAATACATCAACAAACAAGGTTGGCGCATCGGCAAAATAGAAAATCCAGGCACCGCCTGTTGCAACCGCGATCAACAGCCATATGGCATGTTTGCTGACGCGTTTGACGAGTTTGCCAGCGGACCATGGCGCCGCATCCAGCTTCATTCTCTGGTTGCGCTCGCCTTCAATAGTCCGTTCGACAACCAGGAACAGATCCACCCAGACGGTCTGTGGACAGGTATAGCCACACCATGCCCGTCCAACCACCGACGTGACCAGAAACAGGCCGAACCCGGCCATGACCAGCAGACCGGCGACATAGTAGAATTCCTGCGGCCAGATTTCGATAAAGAAGAAGTAAAACCGCCGGTTGGCCATGTCGACCAGAACGGCCTGATCAGGCGCAAAGGGTCCACGATCCCAGCGAATCCATGGTGTCAGATAATAGATACCCAAAGTGACCAGCATGACCAGCCACTTGAATTGCCTGTACTGGCCGCGCGCGCGCTTGGGGAATATTTTCTTGCGCGCCTCATAAAGCGGCTTGCGTGCCCAGGCTGCATTGACAGCTTCCGCATCAATCCGCTCAATGTCCGTTACTTCAGAACTGGTATCCGTCATGCTTGTCTTCTTTGTGTGAGGTCCGGGATGCACATATCTCGGTCAAATAGCGGATTGAACGTCGGCTCCTCCCATTGCCGTCCCAATATCTGTCCCGGCGGCCTTGCCAGGCGCTTGCTCGAAACCGGCAGATTCAGCCGGCTCCGGGCATGGAGATTATCCACAGCGCCTGACTACTGCCCGCCTCCCAGCGAATGGATGAACACGGCAAGCTGTTTGATGACCGGGTCACCCAAACGCCCGGTCCAGGCCGGCATGACACCATGTTTGGGTTTCGCAATCTGGGCAGCAATTTCATTTTCGCTCGCGCCATAAAACCAGATTGCATCGGCCAGATTGGGTGCACCAAAGTCCACGTCACCCCTGGCATCTTCGCCGTGACAGGCAGCACAATTGTCGGCAAACACCTGTTTGCCGGGCGCCACGAGCGCCACATCAGCAGGCTCTCCGGTCAGACTGTAGACATAGGATGCCACCTGACGGACTTCAGCCGGTTCCAGAAGGTCCTTGAAAGCCGGCATTTCGGAAAACCTCGAATCGTCATCGCCGTCGTACCGCACACCATGGGCGATGGTCTGATGAATGGCGTTGACATCCCCGCCCCACAACCAGTCATCGTCATTGAGGTTCGGGTAGCCCGGAGCACCCTGTGCGCCAGAGCCGTGGCACTGTACGCAATTGACCTTGAAGGCGGCACTGCCGCCTGCCATGGCAAATTGCAGAAGATCCGGATGCTGGCTGATTTCCTCCACCGGCATCTGCGCGATACGGTCCACATATTCAGATTTTTCCGATGCGGCGATTGCCATTTCGGCGGCATTTTCAGCCCGACTGGAATAACCGAGCACACCGCTGGTCGCCGAATTGATCAACGGCCATGCAGGATAAAGGATCATGTAGCCGACGGCCCAAATGATGCATAGGTAAAACGTGATGACCCACCAGCGCGGCATGGGATTGTTGAGCTCGCGAATGCCATCCCACTCGTGCCCGGTTGTCTCAACGCCGCTGATTTCATCAATGTGCTTTTTTGTCATGTCTCAATCCTTACCATCCATGGCGTCGTCATCACCCAGCGGTATACGGGAAATCTTGTCGGCCTCTTTCTTGCTGCCAGGGCGAAATGTGTAGGCAATCACGCCCACGAACACGATCACCATGAACAGCAGTCCCCAGCTGTCCGCAAAAGTCCGCATTGTCTGATAGTCCATTGCATGCCTCCTAAAGCGTTCTACCGGTAACCGGATGTCGGGTCATAGCTGCTGAAATCGACCAGTGTTCCCAGCATCTGCAGATAGGCCACCAGCGCGTCCATCTCGGTCAGCCTGGCCGGATCTCCGTCGAAATCACCCAGCACCGCCTTTGGATAGCGTTCTTCGAGACCGGACGTGTCGGCATTCGGATCAGCCTGGGCAAAGAGGTCCGCCCTGGCATTTTCCAGCATGGCCTCGTCATAGGGCACACCGACGGCAAGATTGGCACGCAGATGTTCCTCCATGAGATTGCCGGTCAGTTCCTCATTCAACAGGAATCTGTAGCTGGGCATCACCGATTCCGGCACCACCGACCGTGGCTCGATCAAATGCTGAACGTGCCATTCATTGGAGTAGCGCGCACCAACGCGAGCCAGATCGGGCCCTGTGCGTTTTGAGCCCCACTGGAACGGATGGTCATACATGGATTCCGCAGCCAGAGAATAGGGCCCGTAACGCTCCACCTCGTCGCGGAACGGTCGGATCATCTGGCTGTGGCAGGCGTAACACCCCTCCCGCACATAGATGTCACGCCCTTTCAGCTCAAGCGGTGAGTAGGGCCGCATGCCCTCTACCTTTTCAATCGTGTTCTCCAGGTAGAAAAGCGGTGCGATTTCCACAATTCCGCCAATGCTGACAACCAGCAATGAGCCAATCAGAAGATAGGAGGCATTTTTTTCGATGATATGATGTTTATCAAGAATTGACATTGCCCACTCTCCTACTGCGCTGGCTGCATAACGGGTTGACTGCCGGGAATGGGTGTTTCTTCCCGCACATATCCGAGGATCGTCATCAGCACATTGAAGCCCATGACGAGGCCACCGGCCAGATACAGAAGACCACCGACGGTCCGCAAGATGTAGTAAGGCCGCATCGCAGCAACGGTCTCGGCGAAGGAATAGACTAGGAAGCCCTGGTCATCATATTCGCGCCACATCAGGCCCTGCTGAATACCGGCGACCCACATGACGGCCGCATAAACAACGATACCCAATGTTGCCAGCCAGAAGTGCCAGTTGATCATACGCAGCGAATAAAGCCGTTCGCGGTGCCACAGTTTTGGAACAAGGAAGTAGACCGCTCCAAAGGTGATCATGCCGACCCAGCCCAAGGCACCGGAGTGCACATGACCGATGGTCCAGTCCGTATAATGGCTCAGACTGTTGACAGCCTTGATGGACATGACAGGTCCCTCAAAGGTCGACATGCCGTAGAAGGCCACGGAAATCACCATCATACGCACGATGGGATCGGTCCGGATCTTGTCCCAGGCCCCTGAAAGGGTCATCAGACCATTGATCATGCCGCCCCAGCTTGGCATCCACAGCATGATCGAGAATGCCATGCCGAGCGTTTGCGCCCAGTCAGGCAAAGCCGTGTAGTGCAAATGGTGCGGTCCGGCCCAGATATACAGGAATATCAGCGCCCAGAAATGGATGATCGAAAGACGGTAGGAATAGACCGGCCGTCCGACCTGCTTGGGAATGAAATAATACATCATGCCGAGGAAACCTGCGGTCAGGAAAAAGCCCACGGCGTTATGGCCGTACCACCATTGTGTGAGGGCATCCTGCACGCCGGAAAAGGCCGAGTAGCTCTTGGCGCCCAGGAAGGAGACCGGCATCGACAGATTGTTGACGATATGCAGCATCGCGATTGTCACGATGAAGGCCAGATAGAACCAGTTCGCCACATAGATATGCGGCTCCTTGCGCCGCATAAGCGTGCCAAGAAAGACCACCAGATAGGCGACCCAGACAATCGTCAGCCAGATATCGACATACCATTCCGGTTCGGCATATTCGCGACTTTCGGTGATGCCCAGCAGATAGCCGGTGGCGGCCATGACGATGAACAGCTGGTAACCCCAGAAGACGAACCATGCCAGATTGCCGCCAAACAACCGCGCCCGTGTAGTGCGTTGAACCACATAGAGTGATGTCGCGATGAGCGCATTGCCACCAAAGGCAAAAACCACCGCTGACGTATGCAAGGGGCGAACCCGACCGAAATTGAACCAGGGTTCAATATTCAGATCCGGAAAAGCCAACTGTGATGCAACGATGACACCCACCAGAAACCCGACGATGCCCCAGGCCACAGTCGCGACCACGCCATATTTGACCACCTCATCAAAATAGCCGGACGTATCAGCATCCGCTGAAACGGCACCCGCCGTTGTGAAAGATGACCGGCGCAACAGCACAACGGCCGCACAAAGCAAGACGAAAAACAGCACCCACATATGGCTCTCAAAAGCCTTGTCCTGTGCGAATGCGGCTGCGAGCAAAGCCAGAAAGGCTCCGATCCCGACAATCATGGTTTCGACACCAAATTTCATAAGTAATCCCCAATCAGGCAGCAATGTATTATCCGCAGAATACATGATTCTCGCAGATTGTTAGCACAATGCCATTTCACCCGCACCGACACTTTGATCTTGATCAATATTTGCTTTTGTCGAATGGCCTATTGAAAAAATGCTGACTGTGGCTGGTCGGTCAGAAATTCAAGTGATGCAAGGGGATATGATGCAACCGTCGATAGCTCTGGATGCAATTGTTGATTCATCCAGATTTTTCAGTTCACCTGCGGGAGATCCCGCCACTATCCTGCAAAGGGCCCATCAGGCGCAATCGACTTTGTGCGATATGCTGGAACTGATCGCCGATTCCATTCCCGCCCGGATTGATCCGCAAATCTGCAGCAATCTGGCCGACGATCTGACACCGCTCATCCGCAACATTCACCAGTTCGAGGAAGACGTTCTGTTTCCTCTGGCCATTCAGAAATTCGGGTCAACAGCAGAAATCAACACCACCATCACGCGTCTCAAATATGAGCATTGCGAAGATGAATGTTTTGCCGAGGAATTGTCCGACGCCTTGCGTGAGCTTGGCGCAGACAAAAGGCTCCGCAACCCGGAGGCGCTGGGCTACATGCTGCGCGGTTTTTTCGAGGCGATGCGACGCCACATCGCTTTTGAACGCGAGCATCTCACCGGTCTTTTTGCAACCGGCAATAGTGAAAAACCTTAGAGCGCTTCAGGTGCTCCCGGCGACCGTCAGGCCGGTTTCTCGCCGGATTTCAGGAAAGCAGCAAACATTTCTATGATCTTGTCGGTCGACAGATCATCGTCAACGGTCTCACAGGCTTGCTGCTTGATGTCCTTCGGCAGGACGCTGCCTCTGGTTTCCAGCAGGCCTCGCAAAAAAGCCTGATCGAACTCGGGATGCGGCTGAAACGACAGCCCCTTTTTGCCATAGGAAAGCGCCGCATATTGGCAATGGTCTGTGCTGGCAATGGTTTCTGCGCCCGCCGGCGGTTCAACAACCTGATCCTGATGCCAGGCAAGCAGTTTCAAGTGATTGCCGTTCTTCAAAGCGTAATCCGTGTTGCCCACAGACCAGCCGCCGGAATATTTTTCCACTTTGCCACCCAGCGCCTGCGCCATGATCTGGTGACCAAAACAGATGCCCAGAACAGGAATATCAGCGGCAAAACACGCCCGCACAAAATCTTCGAGCGGCGCAATCCAGTCATGTGGCTCATAGACCCCGTGGCGGGATCCTGTAATGATCCAGCCCTGCGCATCATGTACGCTGCCTGGCATTTGCCCATCCACGACCGCATAGGTGTCAAAGGTGAACCCCTGCCCGCCGAGCAGCGCTGTAAACATGTCATTGTAGTCGCCATGTTCAGATATCAGGCTTTCCGGCGCATGACCGGTTTGAAGTATTCCAATTTTCATGTCTATAGCTTTCAGCCTATTCGGTCTTTTTTTCCTGCCGCAGCAAAAGAGCGGTGGCGATGACAACACCCAGACCGATAGCACCAATCATGATGGTTGCAAGTGCATTTACATCCGGGCTGACGCCAAGACGCACCTTTGAAAACACCACCATGGGCAAAGTCGAGGAACCGGGCCCCGATACGAAGCTGGCAATCACCAGATCGTCAAGCGAAAGCGTGAAAGCCAGCAGCCATGCGGAGACCAGCGCCGGTGCAATGGTCGGCAGGGTAATATCGAAAAATACCCGCACCGGTCTGGCCCCCAGATCACCGGCGGCCTCCTCGATGGATTCGTCCATATCCGACAGGCGGGATTCAACAATCACCGCAACAAAAGCCATGCAAAAGGTCGTATGGGCAATGACAATGGTGGTAAAACCGCGCTGCGACGGCCATCCGAGCCAGCTTTCCATCACCACAAACAGCAGCAGCAGCGACAGGCCGGTGATGACTTCCGGCATGACAAGCGGCGCGGTGATCATGCCGTTGAGCAATTCACGCAGACGAAACCGGCCAAAGCGCACCAACACCAAGGCCGTCAATGTGCCGAGGACAAGCGCGATCGAAGCCGATGTGAAGGCGATCTTCAGGCTGATCCAGGCGGCACTGAGGATTTGCGGGTCCTTCAGCAACTCGCCATACCATTTGGTAGAAAACCCGCCCCAGACCGTGACCAGCCTGGATTCGTTAAAGCTGTAGATCACCAGCGAGAGGATGGGCGCATAGAGAAACACAAAACCCAAGACGGTGATGAAGCGCATGAAGAAGCCGGTTTTTTGCATGTCACCCCGCCTCCTGTTGGCTTTGTGCCCGCCGCAGCCACATAACCGGCAGGACCAGCAGAACCAACATCGCCATTGCCACTGCCGAGGCCACCGGCCAGTCGCGGTTATTGAAGAATTCAGACCACAGAACCCGGCCGATCATCAGCGTATCGGGACCACCCAGCAGGGTCGGCACGACGAATTCGCCGATGGCCGGAATAAACACCAACATGGATCCGGCGACAATGCCGGGAATGGACAATGGCAGGGTGATGGTCAGGAATGTCGTGAGCGGACGGGCGCCCAGATCAGAGGAGGCCTCGAGCAGCGTGGTATCAAGCTTGGCCAGATTGGCATAGAGCGGCAGTATCATGAAAGGCAGATAGGTATAGACAATGCCCACATAGGTGGCAAAATCGGTTTGCATCATGACGATCGGACTGTCGATCACGCCTGTCCACATCAGAAAATTATTGATGACGCCATTGGCTTTCAATATGCCGATCCAGGCATAGACGCGCAGAAGAAACGATGTCCAGAAGGGCAGCATTACCAGCATCAGCAAAAGGTTGCGCCTGTGGCCTGTCGACCGCGCGATCACATAGGCCATCGGATAACCCAGCAGTAGGGCGAAAATGGTGGAGAAAAAGGCAATCCTGATCGACGTCAGATAGGAGGAGACGTAAAGACTGTCTTCAATCAGATATTGGAAATTGCCAAGATTGAGGGTCAGGATGAGTTTGCCGTCCTCCCAACTGGTCAGCGGCAGATAGGGCGGCCGAGCAATCGCCAGCTCTGACACGGAAATCTTGAAGACCACAAAAAACGGCGCCAGGAAGAAAATTACCAGCCACAGCATGGGAAGCCCAATAACGAGCGTCCGTCCATGTCTGACAAACCAGTCGGCAAGACGCCAGGGCCGCACCCTGTCCTGTTGTGCCGTCTCACTCATGCGATCAACACCACGCCGGCAGAGGGTCCCCAGGACACAAACACGGTTTCATCCCAGGTGATTGGAGTTTCCTCACCCCGGTCCCGATTGGTCCGGGTCAGGCGGACAATCTTGCCCGATTTCAACCGGATACGGTAGGCGGACTGATTGCCCATATAGGCGATGTCTTCCACGTTGCCCTCGAAAAAATTTTCCTTCTGGTCCGGGCGCTCGCGGCTGATTTCCATCTTTTCCGGACGCAGCGCATACCACAGTTTCTGGTTTGGCGCGCAACCGACACCATGCGAAACATAGATATCGCAATCGGCATCCTTGCTCCTGATGCGCACGAAATCTGCTTCGTTTTCCGTCACGACCCCTTCGAACATGTTCACCGAGCCGATAAAATCGGCAACAAACCGGTTTCCGGGGAATTCATAGATCTCGCGCGGCTCTCCCACCTGTTCGATCTTGCCATTGTTCATGACGCCGATGCGAGTGGAGAGCGTCATCGCCTCCTCCTGATCATGGGTGACGACAATGAAGGTCACGCCCAGTGTCTCCTGAATGATAACCAATTCGAACTGGGTTTCTTCGCGCAGCTTCTTGTCCAGAGCCCCCAGCGGCTCGTCAAGCAGCAGCAATTTGGGTCGCTTGATCAGCGCCCGGGCCAAAGCCACGCGCTGGCGTTGACCACCTGAAAGCTGGTTGGGTTTGCGTCTCTCATAGCCGGACAATTGTACCAGTTCCAGCATGTCAGAAACGCGCTGCCTTATCTCGCCCTTGGCGACATTGTCGCGATGAAGCCCATAGGCAACATTGCGCTCGACACTCATGTGCGGGAACAGCGCATAGGACTGGAACATCATGTTGGTGGGCCGTTCATAGGCCGGAACATGCGCCATGTCCTGTCCATCAATCTCGATCGACCCGGCCGTTGGCTCTTCAAACCCGGCAAGCATGCGCAACAGGGTCGACTTGCCGCTGCCCGAGCCTCCAAGCAAGCAAAACAACTCACCCTTGTAGATGTCCAGCGACACATTATCGACCGCAGCCACCGGGCCGAATTTCTTGGTGACATCCCTGATCCGAATGAACGGCTTCGCACTATCGGATTGCCAGGGGTAATCATGCGCCGGACTGGGTTTTGATGTCATTTTTTCCTCGCGGGAAAAAGCCGGCTGAAACAGCCGACTTTTTCAGTTTCATCAATGGCCGGTTTTGATTTCCGTCCACAGCCGGGTCACGGCCCTGTCGTCGCGGGCGCTTTTGGTTCTGATCGTCCAAAGCTTCTTTTTGATCTCATCGGGTGGAAAAATACCCGGACTTTCGACAATTTCAGGATCAATCAGCGGCAATGCCGCCGTATTAGCGCTGGCATACCAGACATAGTTTGTAATATCGGCTGTGATCTGTGCATCCATGACGAAATTGATGAACTTATGCGCAGAACCTGGATTGGGCGCATCCGATGGGATTGCCATGAGATCGAACCACTGCAGAGCACCTTCCTTGGGAATCAGATAGTCTACCGTAACGCCATTTTCAGCTTCACTTGCACGATCCCCTGCCTGGAAGACATCGCCGGAATAGCCGACGGCAACGCAGATATCGCCATTGGCAAGGTCATTGATGTACTGCGAGGAGTTGAAATAGCGGATATGGGGTCGCACCGCCTTCATCAGGTCTGCCGCTTTTGCCAGGTCTTCCTTGCTGGAAGAATTCGGATCAAGACCCAGATAATTGAGCGCAGTACTCATCATGTCATTGGGCGCATCAAGCAGCGTCACGCCGCAGTCGGCAAGCTTTGATACAACGTCCGGATCGAAAATCAGGTTCCATGAATTGACCTCGAAATCGTCACCCAGCCGCTCTTTGACCATGTCGACATTGTAACCAATGCCGGTGGTGCCCCACATATAGATGACCGAATGTTCGTTGTTGGCGTCATAGCTGCTGGCATTGGCCATCAGACCTGGATCCATATTCTTCAAATTGGGCAGTTTGGACTTGTCCAGCGGCATATAGATATCCGCCTTGATCTGCCGCTCGAGATATTCCGAGGTCGGCACGACAAGATCATACCCGGATCGGCCAGCCAGCAATTTCGCTTCCAGCACCTCGTTGCTGTCGTAGACATCATAGACAACCTTGATACCGGTCGCCTCGGTGAATTTCTCCAGCGTGTCTTCGGCGATATAGTCAGACCAATTATAGATGTTCAAAACCTCGTCATCCGCTTTCGCGCCGGACAGGGTCGCAGCCGCAAGGGCCGCCGAAATCATCAATAGTTTTTTCATTGTATTCTCCATTCAACTCTCAAATTTCAGCTTCCGTCTAAAAGCCAAGCTTGTCACGCAGATTATAGTAAAACGAACCAATCGCCGAATATTGGGCGCCAAACAGACGACCGCCGGGGAACGGCAGCCAAGGCAGGCCCGCCAGCACATTGTACTGCGACAGATCGCCATGAATCGCATCGGCCAGAACCTTGCCGTAAAAATGCGACCCCGTCACGCCGTGACCGCTGTAACCATGGGCAAACCATGTATGATTCGATAATTGACCCAATTGCGGCACACGACTGAAACTCAAGGCAAAATTACCATTCCAGGTATAATCGATCCGGGTGTTTTTCAATTGAGGAAAGATCTTCAGCATATTGGGTCTGATCCGGGCGGCGATATCCTTTGCGTCCCTGCCACCATAAAGAACCCCGCCACCAAATATCAAACGGTTATCGGCTGAAAGGCGGAAATAGTCGAGGATATAGCGGCAGTCCTCGACACACACATCGGTGGGCAGAATATCCCGCGCCTGTTCGTCGCTGAGCGGCTCTGTTGCCAGCACCTGTGTGGAAACCGGAAGAATGCGCGGCAGCAAGGCCGGCACGGCCTTGCCCAGATAGGCATTGCCGCAGATCACCAGATTCTTGCAGCGCACCTGCCCCGAAGCTGTTTTTGCAACGGGCTGCGGGCCGGAATAATCCACCGAGATAACGCGTGACTGCTCGAATATGCGCCCGCCAAGGCTCTCGACAGCGCCAGCCTCTCCCAGCGCCAGCTTGAGCGGATGCAGATGGGCGCCGCTGTGGTCGATCATCCCGCCGAAATAGGCATCACTGCCCACATGCTGGCGTATCGACGCGCGGTCGAACATTTCATGATCATCCATGCCGTGGCGACGCCAAAGCGCCTGTTTGGCTTCCAGTTCGAGCAGATGTTTCTGGGTGAAGGCCGTATAGAGGTTCTTTTCCTTCAGATCGCAGTCGATGCCATATTTTTCGATCCGCTGGCGAATGATTTTGCCACCTTCCTGCAGATGCCGACCAAAAAATGCCGCCGTATCGTCGCCATAACGACGGGTGATCGTATCCAGGCCGGCATTGAAGCCGTTGACCACCTGGCCGCCATTACGACCCGATGCGCCCCAACCGATCCGTGCGCTTTCAAGCACGATGACCTGATGGCCCTTCTCCAAAAGGCTGATCGCCGTGGACAGGCCGCTATAGCCTCCCCCGATCACGCAGATATCAGCCGTTACCTCACCTTGCAATTGCGGGCGTTCCGGCAGCACACCAACAGATGCGGCATAGGCGCTGGCAACATGCTCTTCAGGTCCACTCACCCTGGCAGGAGCAACCATCACGCGGTCCCCCGATAGGTCTCGGCCTCAAACTCGGTCATGCGTCCGGCAAAAACCGCAAGCTCCTGACGTTTGCACAGCCGGTAGGAATCCATCATGATCGGATCAAACAGGCTTGGCAGAATTGTTCCGGCCTCAAAGGCATTGATCGCATCCTGCCAGGTGGCGGGAAGGCGCCGCTGATCATTGGAATAATCAACCTTGCCGTCCTGCGGTGCATCCGGTTCCATTTTCGTTGTCACACCAACCAGTGCAGCCCCCAGAATGGCGGCCAGCACCATATAGGGATTTGCATCCGCACCGCTGACACGATGTTCGATCCGCCGTGCCGAATCCGGGCTTTCGGGAATGCGCAAAGCCGCCGTGCGATTGCCATAGCCCCAGGTCAGGGTTGTCGGCGCCAGCGAATCTTCCCTGAAGCGCCGGTATGAGTTCAGATGGGGGGCAAAAATCAGGGTGGATTCTTCCAGTCCGGCCAGCAGACCGCCAACCGCATGGCGCAATGCCACGTCTGAATTGCTGAATATATTGTGACCATCCGCATCAAGCAGGCTGAAATGGGTGTGAAAACCACTGCCCGATAGTCTGCCGAAGGGCTTGGACATGAAGCAGGCTTCCATGCCGTGACGGCGCGCCACCCGCCGCAGAATATATTTCAGAAAGACCGTGTCATCGGCCGCTTTCAGGGCATCGGGCGAATAGCCCAGCGTGACTTCGAACTGCCCTGTGCCACCCTCCGAAACGGTGGTTTCAGCCGGAACGTCATTGTCCGCGCAGATTGTATAAACATCGTCGAGGAAGGCTTCGATGGAATCGATATCATCGATGGCCAGCACGCTGTTGCTGGCAAAGGGCCGGCCGGTTTGCGGGCAAATGGCCGGGGTCAGGCCCGGATTATCCGGATCGATCAGATAGAATTCGAGTTCGGTGCCGACAGCCGGCTTCAGCCCGGCTTTGGCAAATTGCTCAAGAACACGCGCCAAAGCACCACGGCAATCGCCCGGGTGTGGCGCGCCGTCATCATCGGTAAACCACATGGGCAACAGCGGCACCCCGGCATCCTTGCCCGATCCTATGCGAATGGGCGCCCGACCGGTAGGCTGGCACAATCCATCCCTTTCACCACATTCGAAAAAAGCCGCATTGGCCACAACATCATTGCCCCAGATGTCAACGGCTGTCGCCGACAGCGGCATGCGCACCGGCATATCGGCCAGTTTTTTCAAATCACCATAGGGCAAGCGTTTTCCACGCCAAATTCCGTTCAGATCGCAAATGCCCACATGGACACCCTTGATATCCTGATCCGTAAAGATCCATTCCTTCAAGACACATACCGCCTAATAACGATCACATATACAATTTTGTGATACCATTATTAAAAAGAAATCACTTTTCTGGATTTGTCAAACAATTATCGTTAGCGTAGTACCAAATTCACTCCCGGAGGATATCTGACAGCTTGAAACACCGTGTATTGATACCTGACGTTGAACATCAGTCGGATATGACCGTGCAGGAACATATCTACAGGCGCCTGCGCAGCGCGCTGGTGCTTGGGCATTTCTCTCCCGGAAAGCCGGTGACCATCCGCGGTCTGGCGACGGCGCTTGAAACCAGCCCCACGCCGGTCAGGGAAGCCCTGCGGCGCCTTTCATCGGAAAACGGCCTGACCATGCTTCCCAACAGGCGTATCGTGGTTCCGAACATGACGCCGGAACGCTTTCGAGAATTGATCCTGCTCAGAATCAGCCTTGAATGCCATGCCGCGTTGCGCGCCCTGCCCTATGTCAACGACGTGCTGGTTGATGCGATTACCGAGGTCGACAACAGGATCAATGATGCCATAACCCGCGGTGACCGTGATCAGCAGATCAATGAGAACCAGCAATTCCACCGCATGATCTTCAGCGCCAATCCCGATGCGGTCGCCATGCCGATGATCGAGAGCATCTGGCTGCAACTGGGGCCTTTCAACCGCATTGCAGCCCAGCATATCGATGAGCTTTACAAGGTGGATCATCATCGTGAAGCCATTGCCGCGCTGCGCATTCGCGATGAAGATGCACTGAAAGCTGCACTGGAGGCCGATATCCGGGGCGGCGTGGGCGATCTGGACCCGGAATCCATACGAAAAATTCTGGGCTGACCAGGTTCCCGGCAAAATTGATAATGTGATACCTTTATTGAATACACTATCACATATGGTGTATATCCCTTGTGGGAAACAAACCGAGGAAACCATGACCAGTCACGGCGATCAGGCATTCACCAAAAAAGACCCGACCGGAACGTCGGTGGAAATGACCTATGCAGGAGCATTGAGCTTTGCCCGTCGTCGCTACAGCCGGGATATTGATGCTGCAGATGTGGTCATCAGCGGAATTCCCTATGATGGCGCGGTCACCAACCGACCCGGTTGCCGGTTTGGCCCCCGCGCTGTGCGTGAAGCCTCGACACAACTGGCCGAACTCAAGTCATTTCCCTACGGTTTTGATCCGTTCGACACGATCGCCGCCATTGATTTCGGCGATTGTTTCATCAATCCCCACCACCCCGAAACTGTCAGTTCCACCATTGAAGACCATGCACGCGCCATCCTCTCCGCGGGAGCAAAAATGCTGACGCTGGGTGGCGACCACTTCGTCAGCTTTCCCCTGCTCAAGGCCCATGCTGAAAAATACGGGCCCGTCGCACTGATCCAGTTTGACGCCCATTGCGACACCTGGACAGATGACGGAACGGCGATGGACCATGGCGTCATGTTCGCCCGCGGGGTCAATGAGGGGATCATCGACGCAACCAAGTCCACACAGGTCGGCCTGCGGACCTACAATGATGATGACTTCGGTTTTGAAATCCTCACCAGCCCCTGGATCCATCGCAACGGCATCGATGCGACGCTGGAGGTCATTCGCAAGCGTGCCGGCAATGCGCCCGTCTATATCACCTTTGACGTGGATTGCCTCGACCCGGCCCATGCGCCCGGAACGGGAACGCCCGTCATCGGCGGTCTGGCAAGCTGGCAGGCGCTGGAATTGCTGCGTGGCCTGGATGGCCTCAACCTCATTGGCATGGATGTCGTCGAAGTCTCGCCTCCCTATGACCATGCGGAAATAACCGCGCTCGCCGCAGCGACCATGGCCTACGAATGGCTCTGCCTGTTGGCAAAAACCAAGGGCGCTGTGCCCAAAGCCTATGGCCGTGATTGAAACAACCCCCGCAGCACTTTCGCTGCTTCACTTGAAAGATAGAAGATGACGACGTCTGAACAGGATGACTGGCAATCGCAGCTACCCGAGGCATTCAGCAACTGGCAAAATGGCCGACGGATCGAAGAAGTCGAAAGCATGGTGCCCGATATTGCCGGCATCGCCCGTGGCAAGGCCATTCCCGCCAAGAAATTCTCGATCCGCGCCCGGTCCTTCCTGCCGATTTCCATTTTTCACCTCAGTATCGCCGGATCCTATGTCGACCATGGCCCGACAGATGACTGGCTGACGGAATCCGATATGGTTCTGGTGCCCGACATGGCGACGGCCTGCGCCGTGCCCTGGGCCGATGATGTCACCATGCAGGTGATCAATGATCTGGAATTTCCCGATGGAACGCCTGTTCCTCTTGCCCCGCGCAATGTGCTCAAAAGGGTCATGAATTTCTATCGCGAGGCCGGATGGGAACCAATTGTCGCGCCGGAAATGGAATTCTATCTTACCAGCCCCAATGTCGACCCGAGTGACGCCATAGAACCACCCGTTGGCCGCACCGGGCGCAAGGGCATTGGCCGGCAGGCCTATTCCATTGCCGCCGTCGATGAATATGGCGCCGTCATCGATGACATCTACGCATTTGCCGAAGCGCAAGGACTGGGCATCGACGCCATCACCCAGGAAGGCGGCGCCGGACAGATCGAGATCAACCTTCCCCATGGCGATCCGCTGACGCTGGCCGATCAGGTTTTCTACTTCAAGCGCACCATCCGTGAGGCGGCCTTGAAGAACGGGTGTTTTGCCACTTTCATGGCCAAACCCATGAAGGATGAGCCGGGCAGCGCCATGCATATTCACCAGAGCGTGCTGGATATCAAAACGGGGGAAAACATCTTTTCCGATAGCGACGGCAATGCCACAGAGCTGTTTTACGGTATGATCGCCGGGCTTCAGACCTACCTGCCCCATACGCTGGCGTTGCTTGCGCCCTATGTCAATTCCTACCGCCGGTTCAAAACCGACGACGCAGCCCCGGTCAATTTCGAATGGGGGAGTGACAACAGGACCGCCGGAATACGCATTCCCATTTCCTCAACGGCAGCACGGCGGGTTGAAAACCGCATCGTCGGCATGGATTGCAATCCCTATCTGGCCTTTGCCGCCAATCTGGCTTGCGGTTATCTGGGCATGAAGAAATTGCTGAAACCCTCCGAGCCGCGCTCCAAGATCGCCTATGATGGCGGCACCAGCATTCCGCGCAGCTTCAATGTCGCATTGGAACTTTTTGCAGAAAACCAGGAAATCCGCGCATTGCTGGGTGAAGAATTCGCAGCAAATTACGAGCAGATCAAGCTGCACGAGCTCGACGAGTTTCTGAGCGAAATCTCCGCCTGGGAACGCGAGCACCTTATGCTCAACGTCTGATATTGGCGTGATGTGTTAAAGACTGGCGCGGTGCGCCAGACTGTTCCTGCATCAAAGACTGGCGCGGTGCGCCAGCCGGGCCATATCGGGAACCGTCAGATGGCGATTGTTCTCGATTTCGATGACCCCGGCCTTGCGCAATTTTGTCATCTGTCGGCTGACTGTTTCAATCGTCAGCCCGAGAAAGTCGGCAATATCGGCGCGGGTGAGCGGCAGGTCGAAGGTAATGCTGTCCGCCTTGTCATTTTCCGGATTGATATGCGTGGCGATCAGATAGAGAAAACTTGCCACTTTCTCGGCCGCCGTCTTGCGACCCAGCGTCACCATCCATTCGCGCGCCTCGTCGAGTTCATCCAGCGTCTGCTGCAGCAGCTTGTGCTCCAGCTGGGGCGATTGCTTGATCATATTGTCGATGGCCGAGCGCGGAAAACTGCAGACTTGTACAGAGGTCGCCGCTTCCGCATTGGTCCGGCTTGATGCCTTGAAGGGCCTGCCCAGAAAGTCCGGTGCAAACTGCAGGCCGACAATCTGCTGTCGCCCGTCTTCAAGTATCTTTGTCAATTTGACCACACCGCCCAGAATATTCGCATAGTGCGAAACCTGTTCCTCGTCGGCGGCAAGTTCCGTGCCGGGCGCGATCTCCCTGCGGATGGCCTTGCTGGCGAGCTGCTGCAGTTCAACCGGGGAAAGCGCACCGCAGACACCACGGTGTCGCGCCTCACAGGCCTGACACAGGACAGGGATCTCTGAATTATGTATATCCTTGCGGTATTCGGTCATTATGTTCTTTTCCGAAAAAAGTCCTGACACGAACAGTATTAACGACAACCCGGCCAATTGTCTCCAGAACCTAAGTACCATAGGCAAAAAGCCGCAGGACAAGACCACACCCGCCATCACAAGTCATCTAAGTCCTTTTTGCAAATGCCGTTTGATAAAGATCAAAAACGGCATCTGTCACGGTCGCTTCTCGAAATTTCCCATGAATTGAACAAAGCTGGAAAGGCCGCCCTCTACTGTCAATGCGCCTGATGCCAGCGCCATGGCAGGATTGATTGCCTTGGCGGCAATCGCCTTGAAGGTCGCGGTGGGCGCGTTAAGCGTCCCGATGCAGTCTGCGGCCAGTCCGGACTGCAACACCGCCACGCCACGCCGGATCCGCATGGTATATTGCTCGGCCGGCTCGCTGAAATTGAAACAATAGGCGACCTCTATATCCAGCACCTCCTCCGCCTTCAGCGAAACCTGTAGAAGCTTCAGATAGGAGCGGATCGGAATGCCCACAAGGCTTTCCTGCGGTGTCAGCCAGGTTTTGGGTTGCGGAATCACAAAGCCGCGGGCCTCTGCGGCAGAGGTCAGAAAATAATTTCGCCCGGTCGCCGATATCTCGCGCTCACCCAGCGCGATCAGTGCGACAGCCTGCATTTCGGCTGCATCCGCATCACCTGAAGTGCGCAGGTGAGAGGCCAGAACAAGCGCCCATTGCGGCTCGCCGCGCTGCATGGCCTCGGCGATACGCTGTTTCAGTTGCTCTGCGCCACCGGCAAGTTCAATCATCAAGGCTGCCTCCCGTTTCGAAGAGAGCGGCAGGAGGTCTTTGGGATCACCGGAAAACCATCCGAGATACCCGGAAAATATGGCCCGCGATGCCCAGTCGACTCGGCCGTAGAATTCCTGCAGATAGGGTGCGGAGGCAAGATGCGGCGGCAGTTTTAGGCCGCCTGCGATCTCATTTGGCATCAGCCCCTTGTTGATGCCCCGGACCGTCTGATCATGCACAAACTGGATCGCATCGCGATAATCAGTCAATTGCGCATGCACGGCGGCGGCGCCATGAACCGGCTGCGAATGCTGCGGGATCATGGTCGATGCATTCAGCCCGATCATCTCATCAATGCTGTCGACCCATGCGAGTACATCCCTGTAAGGGGTGCCGCGGATGGCATAGAGATTGGGAAAGGCGTGATAGTAATTATCGGCGGGTAGCAGCACGTCCCGGTCCGGAAGATAGAGCATCAACTGATCCGGCGTCTCCCCCTCAGCCTGGCGTATGACAAGATTCTCGCCGGCAATCTGCAGGTGAACCACTTCATCCTTGATGATCTGCGTTGGTTCCTGAAAATAGACCCGGCTGTTTTCATTGACCAGCAAGAATGGCCCGATGCCGGCGTTGACCATATCTTCTTCGGAAAGAAACGAGCCGAATTGCCGCATGGATCGCAGAAACAGGATGGGGCGCAGCACACCGACCACATCATGCACGCGGCTGGCTGTATTCTCATGCGCCCATATGCGCACCGGGGTTTGCTGATCGCCGGTGAAAACACCCGACCCGAACACGTGGTCCCCATGATTGTGGGTATAAATGATATCGGTGACATCCTTGCCCGTTTGCTTGCGCAAGGCGCGGATCTCGGGAAGCAGCCCTTCTGCGGCCTCTATGCCTTCCAGCGTATCGACCATGACAAGACCATCGGGCGCATCAATGACGATGACATTGGCAAGTCCGTATCCGGTGGCAAGATATATCCCGGGCATGACCGCCTCGAAGCTGCGTTCGAAACCTGCGCTCAGGGCTTCAAGGCCGGGATGGACTTCGGGAGACAGGACCGGCGCGAAGATTTTGGCCTGAACGTCATTTTGCGCAGCAAAATTGAAGAACCCATAAAGGCCGATACCGGCCACCAGGACCGTCAATACGATGCCACACAGAAGTCCCCGGAAAAACCGTTTCATTGGTTCCCGCCCCCAAAATTGATTACGCCCGGATTCCCTATAGCAGAGCTGATCATGCGCCAGCATTTTTGCCTGTGCATAAGATCGTGATTGCCTGTCAAAATATGCCTGTGAAGACGAAAATCGGAACAGTAAAATATGTCCTGTCAGTTTTCATTGGTCAGCGCAGGCGATATCCTCCACCCTTGAAACAACCATCCTGGAAGGCAAAGCGATTGTACGATTACATCATTGTCGGCGGAGGCTCGGCAGGCTGCGTGCTGGCCAATCGGCTAAGCGAGGATCCGGGCGTTTCTGTCTGCCTGCTGGAAGCTGGCGGAGACGGCAAGGGTCTTTTGGTGCGCATGCCTGTCGGCGTTGCCGCGATGATTTCCGGCTGGCCGGTCAAATTGAACAATTGGGCCTTCGAAACGGTGCCTCAACCGGGCCTCGATGGACGCAAGGGATTTCAGCCCCGGGGCAAGGCGCTCGGCGGTTCGAGCGCCATCAACGCCATGCTCTATGTGCGCGGTCATCGCGCCGATTATGACCATTGGGCCGATCTGGGCTGCGACGGCTGGTCCTTCGACGAGGTGCTGGACTATTTCACCGCATCCGAAAACAACGAACGTGGCAGCGACGCTTTGCATGGCGTTGGTGGCCCCTTGCAGGTTTCCGACCAGCGATCACCCCTGCCCGTCAGCCACGCCTTTATCGACGCCGCCGGGCAATGCCAGATCCCCCACAATGAGGATTTCAATGGCGTTGATCAGGAAGGCGCAGGCCTCTATCAGGTCACGCAGTTTCATGGCGGCAACCGCAATGGCGAGCGCTGTTCAGCCGCAGCCGCCTATCTGCACCCTGTGGAAGCGCGACCCAACCTGACAATCATCACCAATGTTCACGTCACGCGGATCCTGCTTGAAGGCAAACGGGCCGTGGGCGTCGAATACCAACAGGCAAGAGGCCTGCATCAGATAAGGGCGAACCGCGAAGTCATCCTGAGTGCCGGTGCCTTCAACTCCCCGCAATTGCTTCTTCTGTCGGGCATCGGCCCGCCAGACACCCTGAAACAGCATGATATCGCCGTGCAGCACGCCTTACCGGGGGTCGGCCAGAACCTCCAGGACCATCTGGATTTTGCCCTGTTGAGCACCAGCCGATCCAGCGATCTGGTCGGCATCACACTTAAACGGGCCGACAAGCAGATTGCCGCCGCTCTCGAGTGGTACCTTAGAGGCACAGGCAAATTTGCCTCACCCTTGGCGGAAGCCGGCGCATTCCTCAAATCCGACGCCACAATGGACCGCCCGGACATACAGCTGCATTTTGTCGTCGCCATTGTCGATGATCACAACCGTCACATGCATTTCCAATACGGTTATAGCTGCCACACCTGTATCCTGAGACCCCATGCCCGCGGTGAGGTCGGCCTGTTTGACAAAGACCCACTCTCGCCGCCGCGCATTGATCCGAAATATCTGTCTGACCGGCGCGACGAGGACAGCCTGCTGACCGGTGTCAAAATGGCCCGCCAGATCATGGAGGCCCCTGCCCTGGAACCCTGGCGCCACGACGATATCTACCCCTATTCAGGTCTCGATGACGACACGCTGCGCGCCCAGATCAGGCAGCGGGCTGACACGATCTACCATCCCGTCGGCACCTGCAAGATGGGCATCGACGCCATGGCCGTGGTCGACCCGCAACTCAAGGTCATTGGCATAGAAGGCCTGCGCGTCGTCGACGCTTCCATCATGCCGACCCTGATCAGCGGCAATACCAATGCCCCGACGATCATGATTGCCGAAAAGGCTGCGGCGATGATCAGGGCGGCGCATCGGGGTGGATAGGCTTGGGGCGGGCGATGGTCCGATGAATGGGAGAGGCTGGATTGAGGCCTGTTCAGGGATTCGCTGCGTGCACTTGATGAGTGATACCAAAGATCGATGATTTCGACCCATCTGATGAGCCCAGCCTGCCCGTCGGGCGGCGTTGCGCGTCTTGACCGATACCCCTGCATCTCATGGCGACACGCTTCTTGCCGGAAAACCTCCCGAACCGGTCAGATGGGTCATAATCATCGATCTTTGGCTGGAGTTCGGCGGGAGGCGGGCATTCGCTGCAATCATTACAGAATGGCCGCCTTCTGCATGAAGCAACCAGCGAGGAAAGCTTTCGATGCTGTTATTGAGACATCGTTTCATTGCGCAAGACGAACCAGGCCCGCCAACTCAAACCTCGGTCCGATTGCCGGTCCGTGGCACACATGCCGACAGCCTGCGTGCGGCCGGACTTTACGTCTCCGCCTCACCCGTCAGTCTTGACAGGGCTTGCCGCAGCAGCGCCGTGGCATCTTTCCTTTCGTCCGCAGACATCGGGCTGAGATCAACGTCCAGTTGGAAGTGCGGGCGCTTGGCATGGATCGGCTGAATGGCGTCATTCAAATTTGCGAAGAGATCGATGGACCGGTAGATGGACACCGGATAGGCAAATCCCTTGACCTCTATTTTTTCGTATTCCTCACAGCAGATCACGTCTTTCACATGCGCATAGGTCTCGTATGAGGCGCCTTTGGTCTCTTCGAAAAGCTTCTGGATTTCGTTGAAAAGGCGCGGTTTCTCAATCGCCGTCGCCACATAGGTCGCAAAGGCCCTGGCCATGTTGGCGTGTTCGGCCGTATAGAAATCGGCTTCCATCTTGTCGAGCGTCAACATGCCGATCAGCCGATCGCCAAAAAGCAGCGGCACGCCCATCCACCCCTTCACCCGCCCGGCACCATGGGCATCATCTTCGAAATGCGCGAAATGCGCCGACACATTGCCGATGATGAAGGGCTCGCGACGCTGCACCACCTGGCGCGCCGGGTCGTCCTGTCGATCCCAGAAAAACCGCTGCCCCAGCAGTTCGTCGAGGTTTGGAAAGCCGTGCCCTCCGACGATGACCATCTCGTCATCCTCGATCTGCTGCACGCTGCAGCTGTCATAGGGAACCACCTTGCCCAGTTCGGTGAGGATCAGATCGAACACCTGCTGCAGGCTCAAGGTGCTGCCCAGCGCTTCCGCAGCCGCGCACCGGGTTTCGGGCCCCTAGCGGGCGGCGCGTTCGTTTTCCAGCAACCGGCCTTCTCGATGGCAATCGCCGCCTGGGCGGCGAATGCGGTCACCAGTTCCGCCAGTTTTTCATTGTAGAAATCGGCTTCAAATTTATCGAGGGTGATGACGCCGATAACCCGGTCGCCGAACAACAGTGGCGCGCAGATCCAGCCCCTTATGCGTCCACCGCCGTGGACATGGCTGGCAAAATGCGGGTGGTGGGATACATCGCCCACCACATAGGGCCGCTTGGATTGCAGCACCTGGATGGACGGATTGGACGCATATTGCAGATCGAAAAGCAGCCCGAGGATATTCTGCATATCGACAAAGCCGCGCGCCCCGACAATGACAAGCTGATCCTCCTGGATCACCTGCACGGAAGCGCTGTCATAGGGAACAACTTTCTGCAATTGCTCGAAGACAACGTCAAATGTGTCTTCAAGACTCAGCGTCCTGGCAATCACTTGTGTGACTTCAAACAGCGTCTCGGCCCGCAGCCGCGCGTTTTCCAGTTGCGCAATGCGCTGGTTCGATTCGCTGAGACGCAGAGCAAGTTCTGAGTTTGTCGGTTCCGACATGCTGGCGCTGATCTTTGGTTTCGAGGCATCTGCTGCTTTTTAAAACAAAGTGCTCAGAAAACCGCAGCCGTGACAACTTATATTGAACGGGCCCGGCATTTTCGGCCAAATGATGCAGTCAATCGCCAGATCCACCGGATTGCGAGCACGGCCAAGACGATTACGGCAGTTGATAGGGACGTCGCCTTTACTGATTTGCTGTGACACAACCCGCTATGGCTCAATTCGAGGTCGTTGGGGGCGCCCATACCAACGACCGTAATCGGAGTCCGGAGCGGCCATGCGCCACTTGTCGCATTTCAGCCGCGTGCGGCCACCGGGCCATTTCGCCTGTCGGGACTCCTGCTGATTGCCCTATTCGGGCAATGGCACCGGACTGGCGCTTTGGGCTCTCAAATAGGCGATAATATCTGCCCTGGTTTCGATGGAGGGTATGGAGATTTTGCCATATTCGCCTCCCCCCATGTTGTTTCCAGGCCAGAAATTCCAACCGTCCAACAGCAATGCATTCAAATTCTCATAATCCCATACGTCATCGGCACGCTTGAATGCTTCGGAATATTCAAAATCGGGCAGACTGGCCATCTCTCGCCCCACGACGTCCCGAAGGGGCGGACCGGTGTCACGTTTGATGCCGCGGTCTATCGAATGGCACACACGGCATTTCATTTCCCAATATTTCTCGCCGTTTTGAATGTCTGCGCTTTTCAGCAGCGGTGAGACAAATTCCGTCAAAGCATATTGGGCGCCCTTGTTGATAAGCGCGTCAACGACATCATTGGCACCGGCAAGCCCCGCCAGGTGCAGAGCCGCCTTGCCTTTCAAATTCTCCGCCCGGACATCAGCGCCATTTTCAATCAGCAGCAATGCAGCATCCGCGTTGCCGGCCTCGCTGGCTATATGCAGCGGTGTATTTTGAATGTCATTTTCAGCATCAATATCTGCGCCTGCCGCCAAAAGCAGATTGATAACATCCGGACTGCCACCAAGAGCCGCCCAATGAAGCGGCGTATCGCCTTTGCCAAACTCTTGGGCCCCATGATCCGCATTATAGCGCAACAGGAATTCCACAACGGCAGAATGTCCCTTGACGGCGGCAATATGCAGTGGAGAGCCTTGCACATAGTCAATGGCATTCACATCAGAACCAGACTCGATCAGCAGTCCCAGCGATTGCAGATCTCCAGCGCGCGCAGCATCGTGAATTTCAGCGCTCCATGCGGCCTGACAATGGATGAACAACAATAGACACGACAATGTTTTCAGTTTTCGCATAATGCCTCCTGTGACAAGTCACTCAATGCCTTGTCTCTGATTGCGCACTCGTTGCATCCGGGCGGAAAATCTCCGATTGCATTGACCGATCCGGTTACCGGACAGTGCTGCTGCCTTCGCTGCACCACCCCCACTGCACCAATGTGTGAAGGTCAGCTTTCAGCCAGATCGATACCTCCGTCATCCGTCACCCAAGGCGGGCGCTTTTGGACAACCGATGGCGCCCTATGGCAAAGGCACGGGGCTTTCGCTCAATGTTCTGAGATAGGCGATGATATTGATCCGGTCGGTCCGGTCCCGGACATAGCCCCGGTACATCCCCGAGCCAGGCACAGTGCCCGCCGGGTCCGCCAGAAAGCCATTCAGCCGCTCGAACGTCCAGGTTCCCATCTCGGCCAGCAACGCGTCGGAATATCCAAAGTCCTCGCTGGCGATTGACCGTCCGACAATGCCCCAGAGCCGCGGCCCGGAACCGATGGTCTTTTTGTCCTTCGCCAGTTGATGACACACGCTGCATTCCAGGGCTCTGATCCGGCCCTTCTCGACGTCAGCGCCGGCGAGTTGTTGGGAAATTGGCTCGACGGCAATCGGCCGGGCGCCGGCCTTCCGCAACAGTGCGGCAATCTGCAAGCGGCCACGCTCCGTGGCCAAATGAACCGGCGGCTCGAATTCCTTGTTTCTGGCATTCACATCGGCACCCCGGTCAATCAGCAGTTGCCCCATCTGTGTCGCGCCCACATAGGCGGCGTTGTGCAGCGGTGTATTGTCCAGTTCACCGCCCTTCGCATTCGGGTCGGCACCATGTTGCAGAAGGATCTTTGCCACGCCGATGTGCCCGCGCCGTGCTGCAATGTGCAATGGCGTGCCCCAATCGGACCGGGCGTTCGGGTCCGCTCCACGCTCAAGCAGCAACTCCACGATGGCGAGATGTCCGCCCTGCGCCGCAAAATAAAGCGGTGTTGCAATGCCCTCTGGGTCCGGCTCTGCGCCAGAGGCCAGTAAGGCTCTGACGCTTTCGACATCCCCGTCGCGCGCCGCAATCATCAAATCAGCGGGCTGCGCCGCGGCTTGTTGAGTCATCATCAAACCGAATATCAGGATGGAAACAGACAAAAATCTCGGCATGCGATCACCCCACTTCTATGCACTACCTACCATGAATAGGCCCATTGGCCTACGCGCCCGCATTTGCAGCTGTTGCTGCCATTTAATACGCACGTCGGCAATGCCCCCCAACGGCTTCAAATTGCACCATAGCGAGCTGTGTCAAAGCTAGTCAGCGCCTTCTGATGATCGGCATGAACATCGACGCGGTCATTTCTGGCAGGGCACTGCCCGAATTGCCTATGGGGCACGGGCCGTTATGGCCCGCGCCGTTCGCCAGGCGACATTGTTCGACTGCTAAGCGGCCTTGACGACGTCGGTCTTGCGGGCCAGCAAACGCATGCGGGAGCTGAATTCGCCGCGATCAACGTAACAACCGTGCAGATGCCGAAAGCCGGTGGAGGGATCAAAGGAGTCGCGTCCATGCAGAATCCGGCGATTGTCGAAGACCACCATTTCGCCGCCTTTCAGCTTCAGCATCAGGCGATACTTCGGATCCCGCGTCTTGGCCATAAAGGCACGATAGGCGCGGTAATAGGCTGGCATGATCTCTGGCGCCATATCGAAAACCCCCGCCAGATGGGCATTGTAGCGGATCTCAATCACCGCGCCTGAATTATCCAGAGTGATCACCGGTTCACGCACCCGGATATCTGCGTCACCATCGTGAAAGCGAAAGGGAATGGGCACGTCGCAGAGCAGACCAAAGGCCTGCGGGTCCTCTGCCCTGAGATCCTGTGCCATCGCGAATCCATCTGCAAACAGCGAACCGCCACCCCGCGCCTCATTGGCCAGACAATGCAGGAATTGATACCCTGGCGGCACTTCCTGGTTCGGCAGGTCGGTGTGCAGCGGCAAGGCGACGGACGTGTAGGCCAGATTGTTCGGATCGGGCTTGTTGATCACTTCAAAGGTGGTGCCGAAATTGGTCTGGCGCAAAAAACCGATGCGCCGTGCCACGTCGACCCCGGCGCTGATCCGACTCTCCAACTGTTCAACAATCGAAATGCCAAAGGTTGCAGTGGCCTGCATCCACGCGTTCAGACATTCATCGTCCAGCAATATCGGCGCAGCCGGGTAGCGCGGGACAACGTCAGCAATCATGTCGGCCCGCCAAAGCTGCGGCGTGATGGCGGCCGCATCGGATGCCGGCTGGCCGGGGCGATGGGCGCTCAGCAAAGCGACAGGCATGTGGCTGACATGATTGTCTTCAAAGCCAAGAACGACGTTGTCGCCGTCAAGATGGGCCGACAGGAGCACCGGTGAGACGTCCAGCGCCAGCAGATCCAGCAGACGTTCGTGTGTTTGCGGGTGCAGCCCCGAGGGACAATTGTCGCGCAGCCAGATGCTCGGAAATGGCGTCGAGCTGTTGTCCACCCAGGTCACGACAAGCGTGTCTGTACGGACCGAAAGGTCACATATGGTCATGGAAAATCCAGTTCATTTTGAATTGTTGATCTCAAAGGTGATCAACGGCAGGGTGGCGGCCACCATTCCTGTGTCTTGCCGAATGGCGCACCCATGGCACGCCATCCCAGCTCAAAATGTCTGAAGTCTGAACTCATCGCCCGACGCTACACCCGATACGCTTGAAATAGAACCATGTTCAGGGTGAGAGCTGACCAAATGCCTGATGAAGCCTGCAAACAGGCCACGAGATCGGCCTTGGTGTTTATCAAAGTGCAAATACAATGCTTCAGGAGTCTGATCGTTTTGTCGCGCCCGCCTTGATGCGCGAGAAGTAGTCGTTCCATGATTGATGGGGCCGCCCGGCGGCTTCGGCATAATTGCTGATATTGTCGAAGGCACCGTCTCGGATGCCCGTATATATGCCGGCGATGACCGTGCCGATAAATGTGCCAAGCGCTTCAATGCGGTCCTGCTTGTATTCCTCGACGCTCACGGCGCGATAGACCAGGGACGTGCCGAAGGCGAGATTCAGGTAATCGGCCAGTGCCGCCTGCGTCAGGCTTTCACCGTGCAAATTGCAGGTTTGGCCGTTGTGGAGATCGCTGACAATCAGTTGCGCATAGGCATGGGCCAGTTCGTCACGGGTGGTGTAGCCACACTTGCCGTCCCCGGCACAATTGGTGATCTCGCCTGCAGCCATGTAGGAATCGATATAGTCGATATCCGGCTCTATATAGATGCCGTTGCGGCCGATGATCCACTCCAGTCCACTTTCGCGCACGTCCTGTTCCGTCCGACGGTTGCTCTGAACGACCGGCGAGAAGCTGGTGCCTTCATCCGGTCCCTGCACGCTGGTATAGACGATCTTCCTGACCCCGGCGGTCTTGGCTGCTTCAATGACGTTTCGGTGCTGCCCGATACGTTTGTCCGGGTCATCCATGCCGGAGACCAACAACACGACATCCACATCTTTCAGGGCGCATTCGAAACCCGCGCGGTCATTATAGTCCCCCTGACGCACCTCGACACCCATATCCCGGGCTTTCTCCGGGGTACGGGCGATGGCGATGACACGATCGGCGCCAACCTTGACGCTCAGAGCCTTGATGATTGCGCGGCCCAGATGGCCGCTTGCGGCGGTAACAGCAAAAGTGGCCACGGGCCTCTCCTCTTTTCAGATCAGGATACGGTGTTGTGCGCGGTCTGCGCCAGACGGTCGGAATGCATGGTTTTCCAGATGCGGTAGGTTTCAAGCGCGGCCAGCGGAACGAAATGCACAAGCGCCGGAGTGAAATTATAGTGGACAAAAATCCAGTGCAGCAGGGTCGCGACCGCAGCCGCATAGACAAATCGCTGCAGCACCTTCCAGGAGCGGCCAAGGCGGCGGACCGAAGCATTGTTGGAGGTCATCGCCAACGGCACGAAAATGACGAATGCCACCCACCCCGTCCAGATGCCGAACTTGGTCAGGTCCGCACCGACGGCCGACAGGGACCCCAGGTCAATCACGTAGTAGAGCGTATGCAGTGCGGCATAACCGAAGGCGGCCACGCCAAGGAAACGGCGGCGTCTCAAAAACCAAAACACCAGGCCGGATTTCGGAAACAGCATGCGCAAGGGGGTCAGCATCATCGCGAGGATCATGAACCGGGCGGCGAATTCGCCACTGGGATGAAGCAGCGGCTCCAGATCCTGGCCGGACAATGCGCTATTGATCATGCCGATCGAAGGCAAGGCAAGAAGAGCCCAGAATACATAGGGTGAATTGAGCAGCGTTTTCAGCATTTTCATAAAGGTGTCTCCTGATATTCTGACCTTGCCCACCTGTAGCGACACGTCATGACTGTTTCATTTTTCCAAAGGTCGCGCAGGAATTCCCGAAATGCGTGCAGAGCTGTAGCCGATACTGGCTGGCCTTCGGCATTTGAACGGTGTCGATCGATTGGGGCATCGGCTTGCCCTTCCCTGGCTTTATAAATAGAGGTCTTTTCATTCTTTGACATGATGGGGTAAATTTGAAAGACTATCTCATCCAATCGAAAGCCGAGATCCATGATTGATGACCTGCGCGCCCTCGCCATTTTCGCCCGGGTTGCCGAAGCAGGCAGTTTCAGCGCCGCAGGCCGCGCGCTTCGGCTGTCGACATCCGTTGTCAGCCACCATGTAAAAGCGCTGGAAACCCGCCATGGCGTCACCCTGCTGCACCGCTCGACCCGCGCCATGTCTTTGACGGGAGACGGGCACAGGTTGCTGGAAGCCGCCAGGCGCATGGTCGAAGCGGCGGAGGAAGGCCTGGATGCCATCGCCGACATAAGCGCCGGTCCCGCCGGCGCCCTGCGCCTGACCGCGCCCGCCTTCCTGGCGGACAGCCCCCAGGAAAGCGCGATCTGGCAATTTGCCGCCCGTTATCCCAATGTGGCTGTCACGCTGCACGGCAGCGATGAACAGGTCAATCTGGTCGCCGAAGGCTACGATCTGGCCATACGGCTGGGTGCCATGCCCGAGAGCGCCTTGATGAGCCGCAAGATCGGCACGTTCGAGCGCTGCCTGGTCGCCGCCCCCTCCTACCTGGAGACCATCGAAAAGCCCTGCGTTCCGCAGGATCTGGCGCGCTGCGATTTTGTGCTGCTGGATATGCTGTCGGAAAAATTTACCCTGACCAGGGGGAAAGAAGAGGTCACCTGCCAGCCCGAACCATCGCGCATTGTGGTCAATACGGTCAGCAGCGCGCGGTCCGCCGTCCTGGCCGGGTTGGGTCTGCAGAAACTGCCCCTGAGCGCCATCGAAGAGGACCTGGCCATCGGACGCCTTGTGCGGGTTTTGCCGGAATGGTCGCTGCCGACGCTCAACATCCACGCGGTCTGGCCCGAATCGGGCCATCGCAGCAGCCTGGTCGGCCTGTTGCTGGAATTTCTCTTAAAAGCCTAATGCGGTTTTGCGGCATAGGCCTGCATCAGATCCCCGCAAAGGCCCAGATCGCCAGACAGCTTGCGATGCCGACGACCACGTTCATCACCAGGCCGACTTTGAGAAAATCGGCAAAGCGGTAGTTGCCGGCTGCGTAGACCAGCGTGTTGGTCTGATAGCCGATGGGGGTGGCGAAACTCGCCGAGGCGCCCATCATGATGGCGTAGATGAACGGCTTTGCATCGATGCCAAGCGCATCGGCCAGTCCAATGGCCATGGGCGTCAGTATCACGGCGACCGCATTGTTGGAAATCAGCTCGGTCAACAGGGACGTCAGCCCATAGATTGCAAACAGCACCACCAGAGGCGAGACGCTTTTCAGCAATGGTGTGACCGCGTCAACAAGGCTCTGCACCACGCCCGTATTGTCCAGACCACGGCCAATGGCGAGCATCGCGAAAATCAGCACGAGGATTGAACCGTCGATGGCTTTCCAGGCGTCCTCGGCCTCGACGCAACGGGTCAACAGAATGATGCCGACGCCAAGAAGCGACAGGGTGACGATCGGCGCCACGTTGAAAATCGACAGCACAACGACAGCACTCATTGTCAGGATTGCCAGTCCCGCCCGGTGCCGCTTGTAGGGTCTCAATTTGGGCACGGTCGCTGCCACAAAACTCTCCGACTGAACGATATCAGCGAGATCACCGGGACTGCCTTCCAGCAATATGCGATCGCCAGCACGCAAGCGGACTTCCGACAGTTCGGGCCCCGGATTGTGCTGGCGCCGTGAAATGCCAAGCACCCGAACCCCTGCCTTGAACCATCCGAGATCGCGCAACCGCCGCCCGCTGCGGCTCGAGTCGCCCGCATAGACCGCCTCGATCTTTTCGGACTTCTGCTGATCGGCCGAGGCGAGCAAGGCCTTGTGGTAACCCAGCATGTAGTTCGGGTGATCGCGCAGGGTCAGAAGCTCGGACTGATTGGCATGAAAAATGACCAGGTCGTTCCGGTTCAATTCAAGCGCCGGGTCGGGTTTCAACCGCTCGGTGCCGCGCAGGATGGCCAGCACGCGGATTTTGGACAGGGCGCTGAAATCCGCCAGCGCCCTGCCGGTCGACGCACTTTCTGCCTCGTTCTCGGCAGGCGCGATGATTTTTGCCTGGGACATAAACTGCGTGTCGGTGTCATCGATCGCTTCCCCGGAAACAATATGCGCGGGCAAAAGGCGCGGTCCCAAAGCCAGCAATGTCAGCCCGCCCACCGCAAGCGCAACCAGTCCGAATGGCAGCAGCTCGAGCATCCGCATCGGCGCCATGCCCTCCCCTTGCGCCACACCATCGATCAGCAGATTGGTGGATGTTCCGATCAGGGTCAGCGTCCCGCCGAGGATCGCCATGTAGGACAAGGGAATCAGAACCTTGCTGGAGGCGATATTGAGGGCACGGGCCATTTTCGAAATGATCGGGATCAGCACGATCACCAGCGGCGTATTGTTCATCAGGCCCGACGCCAGCGCCGCGCCGAGCAGCAGAAGGACCAGGGCAATGGGTCCGCGCTTTTCCGACAGGCCGACAAGATAGGAAGACGCCGCGTCCAGCACACCGGTGCTGACCAGCGCCGAGGAGAGGATGAACATTGCCGCAATGGTGATCGGCGCCGGATTGGAAAACACCGCCAGCGCCTCCTCGGTCGAGATATAGCCAAGCAGAAGAAATGCCGCCGCGCCGGCGGTGGCCACGGCGGCCGGCGGCAATTTTTCGAAAAGAAACCCGAGGAAAACGAGCCCGAGGATCACGGCCGAAAGAGCGGAAGCCGTGTCTGCCATGAATTCCGCATAAAGGTTCTGAAACATGAAACCGCCCGGGGCCGATTGTGCAATCTGGTTGTTAAACGCGTGGGCAGCTTCGCGGTTGCGTGGGGAGATAATTTATTCGGCAGGGCGGAAGCGTCCTGGACTGTAAGAGCATATTCAGCCAACCTGCGCCGTCCACAGGCCCGCCGATTTTTGCGGCCACCATATATGGTGCGAACGTAGAAGAGCGAAAACCGCCCGGCCAGCTTGCTGTTGAATTTAGGCATCTCCTCATGACATTGGTGGCGAAAGCCCCCAACCTTTGCTTGCAAACAATCTAAAATATTTTTAGCATTCTGGCTTGAAAAGGCCCCGGCCAAACGTTCTTGCATAGAGGACTGTCAATGTCAGAACCGAACCGCCGCACGATCCTGAAAGGCGCCGGCGCTCTGGCCATGGTTGCCGCGATGCCGCGAATGGCGCAGGCACGCGCGCCTTCGGTTTTGATCTTTTACAACGACGATTGGGGTGGAGACATTATCGCCAGAGCAACAAAACGAAAGATACAGCAATGGCATGCGGTCGATGTGGACATTGTCACTGATACTGAGGTGATGCTGAACCAGATCGAATGCAAAAGGTACGCGCTTGCGGTGAGCAACCCAAGTTTTTTGAACACGCCTTTGGTGGAATGGAAACGGCGTGCAAGGCAACGCGATCCGGACCTGCCTATTGTGTTCCATTCCCATTATTTCCCGGAGGATTTGCCGCGTGCAGCAAGCGAAGGCTACGCGACTGAATTTCTCCAGCAACCATTTGGGATCCGTCAGCTCAAACCCGTTGTCGATCGTTACCTCAGCCGTTGGATGCTGTCGATTTGACAAAACGAGCGCCTTTTCCTGTCGCATTACAGTAACACCGTAATTGTGCCTCTTCAGCCACTCCGTCTCGCCGGCAGGCCGACCGATTGTTTCGGGCCGCCTCAACGGCGCATAGGCGGCATCTTCATCGAACGGTTCACCCAGGAACTGGGAAAAATCACCCACACGCTCCAGCACGGGCGCCACCTTTACAACGCTATTGTCATCGCCTGCCAGATGGGCTCGGGCGCTTGACCATGGCCAGTCTTCAGCGCGTTTGACCAATCCCGCCCGCACCGGGTTGAGCGTGACATAACGGATGGCGTGAAGCATATACGTTTCATCCATGACCACCGATCCATAGCGTCCCTGCCAAAGATGCCCTGTGGTTCGTGCTCGTGCATTGACATAGCCGGTATAGCGGCGATGCAGATCGGCAAAGGTCCGCCGCAGGCCATCTGCCTCGGACGGCACCAGAATGATATGAACATGGTTTGGCTTCAGGCAATAGGCCCAAACCTCGCACTGGGCCCGCGCAGCACTCTCGGCCAGCATATCAAGGTACAGCGCATAGTCGGCTTCCTCGAAAAACACCTGCCCCCGCCTGTTGCCCCGCTGGGTGACATGATGCGGCAGTCCGGGAACGACGATGCGAGCAATACGAGCCATGCAAGCTTATGGCATAATTAAGGGATTTAGTATACTGTCACCGTAATCAAGATCGGCGTGCCGCTTCACATCACGGAACTCATCCTGGATCACCGCACGCAGCTAACTGGCGTCGCTGCCATCTATAACCGATACAGCTACCTCGACGAAATGCGCGATGCTTTACGGCAATATCATGATTGCCTATTCTCAGCTGTGCTTAAAATCAAATAGCGTGGGAACATCAACGCGCCAGCCAATGAAGACCTAATTCATGTAGTAAATAAGATATACCAAAAGGATATTTCTTGAACGCGGCACAACTTGAAATTATTTTTCAAAGACTGAAATTGCGCTGTAGCCAGAGCGAGGCATTTTACGACCCATACAGTTATACATTGCACGATCCTCAAAACTATTTAAATAAAGAAATCCATTTATCATCTTCATTTCATGAATTAGCACACTGGATTCAACAAATCGATTATACATTTGGGGGTTTTTTAACATCTATAATGCACTTGAGAGACGATTATGCTGTTTTTATATTAAAAAAGGGCGCATCATCAATTAATGATGATGATTTTAAATTAATTAGTCCGTACATTCCCACCGACGATCGGTTCTTTTATGATTATTTTGGAAATGAGGTATTGGAAGAAAGTGTCATCGAATATCAGTTCGCCTGGAGGGATACGCTCCTAACCGAAAAATACTTCTTACATTTGTCTGACTTCTCTTCCCGAGATAGGCCGATAAACGATTTTTTGCTTCCGGAACAAGTGATAGCCAGAACCCTTATTCGGGTAGCGAATTGGGGCGCTGACAACCTATTGTATACAGAACATTATAATCGCATTGAAGTAAATGACGATGCGTTGCCCAAGATACGCAATTTTTCTGAGGTAAAAATAAACGGAGAGCCGCTCGACACGATTGATATTATGGAAAGTATTGCCGTGGCTCTTGAGATAAAATTATTGGCTGACCAAAACAAGATAATGGCTGCATCTAATCGACTGACTCAGTTAATTGCAAGTAGATATACAAAGGCGCTAAGAGTATTTTCCAGTATATTAGGGTTGGATTTATCGTCAAATGTGATTGAGAGCATATGCTTTCGATTCCTTGTCGTAGCTGAGTTATCACT